>PDWI01000030.1_pt1 | contig 174852 bp, 166 predicted proteins | sample 1430891 | NCBI WGS metagenome assembly PDWI01 (sample SAMN01162508, study PRJNA174530) | Oral metagenome, whole genome shotgun sequencing project. | biome: Marine environment; feature: Marine mammal; material: Swab sample of the gingival sulcus; isolation source: swab sample of gingival sulcus... | reverse complement strand
ACAGTGCCGTAAAACATCGGACACTAAGCTGCTCAGTTCTTGTTGAGTAATGCCGCATAAAGCGTTGAAACGGGGCATTAAGGTAATATCCGTTGCTACGTTATAGCCGCTGGTCATATCGGCTAATACCAAAGGCGAAACACCTGTAATAAATACCCGTGCAATTTTACCCTCTGCCGCACTGGCCTTAATAATTTTGAATAGTCCTTTTAAAATACCTTCGCCTTCCAATAGTTCACGGTAAGGACGAGTATTGTGTGCATCGCGTACTAAGACTGCATTGGCAAAGTTGTCATATTCATCAATCAATAAGTAAATCTGATGCCCATGTTCCTGAACGATCGTAGTTAGTTGTTCAAAAGACGAAAGTGCATTATCGCGTAATAGATTAATTTGCACATTGGGCAGTTGTTCACGGTATTGATTAATAAAGCCTTGAATACGTACATTGAGGTGGTCGAATAGGTTTTGTTTGATCTGTTCAGCACTGCCTTGGGCTAAGACATTGGAAAAATCCCACCGTAAAATCAGGTAACGATTATGCTCCGGGCTTGGATTGCTTCCCATTGCCAAGCCGCCAAATAGCGTCTCGAATTGGTCAGCCGTTTTAATATCGTAGTAATTGGCTAGAGTGGATAAGAGTAAGGATTTGCCAAAACGACGTGGGCGCAGGAAGATCAGTTGTTTGCCTGCTTCTTCCAATAAAGGAATATGCTGAGTGCGATCAAGGTATAGATAATCCTCGGTGCGGATGGCGTGGAAATTACTAATCCCATAAGGAAAGCGAATCATGTAGACAAATCTCTAAAATTGAATAGCTTCAGGATAGCATAAGATAGCTTGTTTACTTTTCCAACTGTGTGACATCGCGCACAGCGCCTCTTGATGCTGAGGTTGTCAAGGCTGCATACGCGCGTAAAGCCGCACTTACCTGACGATCACGCTTTTCCGGTTTCCAAGCTTGGGCACCTTTAGCTTCCATAGCCACACGCCGCCCCGCCATTTCAGCCTCGCTAATCCGTAGGTTAATAGCGCGTTTAGGAATATCAATATCAATGGTATCGCCTTCTTGCACCAAGCCAATAGCTCCCCCTTCAGCCGCTTCGGGGGAAACATGACCAATGGATAGCCCTGATGTGCCGCCTGAGAAACGGCCATCGGTTACTAAAGCACATACCTTGCCCAAGCCTTTAGATTTTAAGTAAGAGGTGGGGTATAGCATTTCTTGCATGCCAGGGCCACCACGCGGGCCTTCATAACGAATAATAACGACATCACCCGGCTTGATTTGATCGGTCAAAATGCCAGAGACCGCTGCATCTTGTGATTCAAAAATACGCGCTGTGCCAGAAAACTTCAAAATACTTTCATCCACCCCCGCTGTTTTGACCACACAGCCTTCTTCTGCAATATTGCCAAAGAGCACCGCTAAACCACCATCTTGTGAATAAGCATGTTCTTGATTGCGAATGCAACCATTGACACGATCCGTATCCAGCTTATCCCAGCGCTTGTTTTGGCTAAAAGCTTCTTGAGTCGGCACATGACCCGGACCTGCTTTGTAAAAGGTATGCACAGCCTCATCTTGATTACGCATAATATCCCATTGTTCCAAAGCCTTACCCATTGTTTCACTATGAACCGTTTTACAACTGCGCTCAATTAAGCCAGCGCGATCTAGTTCGCCTAGAATCCCCATAACGCCGCCCGCCCGATGTACATCTTCCATGTGATACCGTTGAGTGGCTGGAGCGACTTTGCTCAAGTTAGGTACTTTACGACTCAGGCGATCAATATCTGCCACGCTAAAATCAACCCCTCCTTCTTGAGCAGCGGCTAATAAATGCAATACCGTATTCGTTGAGCCACCCATGGCAATATCCAAAGACATTGCATTTTCAAAGGCAGCTTTATTTGCAATGGAACGTGGCAAAACAGATTCATCATTCTGTTCGTAATAACGTTTGGCTAGTTCAACAGCTAAACGACCCGCCCGTAAAAATAGTTCCTTACGATCTGCATGGGTCGCCAGCAGAGAACCATTCCCGGGCAAACTTAAGCCCAATGCCTCTGTTAAGCAGTTCATGGAATTGGCAGTAAACATGCCGGAACAAGAACCACAGGTAGGGCAGGCAGAGCGCTCCATTTGGATCACATGTTCATCCGTTTCGTGAGGATTGGCTGCTGATACCATGGCATCAACTAAATCCAGTTTGACACTTTGGCCACCAATGAGCGCCTTGCCTGACTCCATCGGGCCGCCCGAGACAAACACTACTGGAATATTCAAGCGCATGGCAGCATTGAGCATGCCCGGGGTGATTTTGTCGCAATTTGAAATACAAACAATGGCATCTGCACAGTGTGCATTCACCATATATTCCACGGCATCGGCAATGATTTCGCGCGAGGGCAGGGAGTACAGCATTCCGCCATGTCCCATCGCAATGCCATCATCGACTGCAATGGTATTAAACTCCTTGGCAATGCCACCATGTGCCTCAATTTCACGCGCTACCATTTGCCCTAAATCTTTCAGATGGACATGACCGGGGACAAACTGGGTAAATGAGTTAGCTATAGCAATAATCGGCTTTTGGAAATCCTCATCCTTCATGCCAGTAGCACGCCACAAAGCGCGTGCACCAGCCATATTGCGGCCTGCGGTCGAAGTACGGGAACGGTATGCGGGCATGGCTTACTCCTGAGATGCTGAAATTTTTCTAGCTTGAATGCAAAAGGGGCATTCTAGCGCGGAGTGGGGAGGGAGTCATATTAAAACAATTTGCATGTCTGTTGATAGGGTAGTGCTGTTATGCCATCACTGAATGAGAGTGATTCACCTGTGTAAATAACGGTACTGCTGCTGAGTGGATAATTGTTTTTAGTAAAATGCCATAAACCTTTTTTAAAGCTTTGATTCCAGGTCGAGGCTGATTTGATTTCTAGTCCGTGTAGCTCACGACCGGACTTGAATAATAAATCCAACTCATGACCATTGCTGTCACGAAAAAAATAAAGATTGGGCGTTAAACCTTGGTTGTATCGTTGCTTGAGTGCTTCCAGTATCACAAGGTTTTCAAAGAGTTGTCCCACTAAAGGATCACGGCTTAACTGCTCTGGCTTTTCAATATCCAGTAGATAGGTCAGCAAACCTGTATCGGTAAAGTAATATTTAGGCGACTTAATAACACGTTTGCCAAAATTCTCAAAGTAGGGGGGAAGTTTAAAAATGATAAAAGAAGCTTTCAAAATAGAAAGCCAGTGTTTCACCGTTTTATTGTCAATACCGACATCATTACCTAGCGATTGGTAGTTAATAATCTGGCCGGTTCGACCAGCCAATAGTTTAATAAATTTTTCAAATAGACTGGCATCACGCAACTGAATGAGTTGACACACATCTCTTTCGACATAGGTTTGGTAATAATTGGCATAAGCTTGGTGTGGACGTTGTTGCTGATTTTATGCCCGCCCGGTTGGATTCAGGCCACTAATGCAGGAATTGAAATTTGCTATGAAAAACCGGGTAGATAAAATTGTCGTGTACAAAGTGAAATGCTAAGCTTAATAACGCAGTATTTTGGAGTTGTCTATTTGGAGGTGTCTATGAAATTCAGTCCGATAGTATTTTTATTTTTCTTCCTTTTTATGAACCCAGCTAATGCAGAGTTTCGTGGCTGCACAGCACAATATAGTGATAATGAAAGATTACAGTTTTTTGGTCAGTGTGTACGTGATGGTGTAGAAGCTGATAGGTGTGCGTCAAAAAGTTGTTGTGAACACTTAACAAAAGATTTAGCGGCAGCCCAAGGGGTATGTGGTTTTTCAGAAAAATCACCAACTTTCTCAAGACAAGAAAGGTTTGCCCTTTATGTTTCCTGTGTTTCTGAACCAGACAAAGATAACATGGTAAACAGTAATTGCTGTGAGCACCTAACATCAGGAGATGTGAATATTTTAGGTGACAAAACTGACTGTGGAAAGAAAACCTTTAAGGAGAGAGTCGCTTCAGATTTGGATTGGATTGAAGAAACTGGTGATAGGATCATAAATATATTTAATAAATGGTTCTAGCACGAACCTCCGTACACGAAAAAATTATAACTACTTGATTTAAAGTAGATAAATTTCAGGAGTTGAAGACCGTCGGCGATCTGTCGCGCTCTCTTGCGACCAAGTAAAGGAGTTTGCAATGGATCGAGCCGACGGACTACGGAACAGCCTAAAAGATCATCTGGGTTGAAGCAAGTTCCGTCTGATTTGTTTTGTCAGTATGTTGCTGGCTGTGCTACGTGTTCAGCGTATGAATTTAAGCCGTCTGGCTAAGGCCACTCCAGTCAACGGGAACGCATGGCCTTGAGACTGCGCGTGATCATCCTGTCATGGTATTTTATGTAAATATGGATTTCAATTCCTGTTTTTCATGACATTGATCTTACCTAGCCATTCCAGCATGTCGCATCTGCAATTATATAAAATCTTTTGAGGCCGCCATCCAACCGCAGCCTCTGGGTAATGCGGTAATCCGAGCTATTTACTCCGTTGGCATCCCTGACATGCCCAGTATATTCCAACCGCCATCAACATAAGTAATTTCACCGGTAATGCCAGATGCCAAGTCTGAACAGAGAAAGGCCGCAACATTGCCGACTTCTTCAATAGTGACGTTGCGGCGCAGAGGGGCATGTTGTTCAAAGTGATCAAGCATTTTACGGAAGCCTGTAATGCCGGAAGCGGCGAGGGTGCGGATAGGGCCTGCTGAAATGGCGTTAACACGGATACCTTGTGGTCCTAAGTCAGCAGCCATAAAGCGCACACCGGCTTCTAGGCTGGCTTTGGCCATACCCATGACATTGTAGTTTGGAATAGCGGAAACTGCGCCCAAGTAGCTTAAGGTCAGCATAGCTGCATTGCGTTTCTGCATCATGGGGCGAGCGTAGCGTGCTATCGCTAGAAAGCTGTAAGCACTAATGTCATGTGCTAGTTGCGAGCCTTCCTTGCTGGTGTTGTCTACAATACTGCCCTCTAGCTCTTCTTTGGGGGCGAAGGCGATTGCATGAACCAGTATGTCAAAGCCATCCCAATGTTCGCCAAGTTGTTTGAAGGTATTTTCGATTGCTGCATCGGTACTCACGTCACAGGGCAACACAATCTTGGCATCCAATGCTTCAGCAAATTTTTCTACACGGGGTTTGAGTTTGTCGTTCTGGTAGGTAAGTGCCAATTCAGCACCTTCGCGGTGCATGGCTTGGGCAATGCCATAGGCGATGGAGCGATTGCTGGCAATGCCAGTAATGAGGGCGCGTTTGCCGCTGAGAAATCCCATGATGACTCCTTGGTAATACTCTATCGGGTGCATAACAGTATAAGATGGTGGCTAAGCTGCATCCATCAAACTATTGATGTTATGCTTGGTTTACATTAATTGCGCAGTATACACGAAGAATTATGCAAAAAAGACTCACTGCCCGTGACGGGGTGCTCTATATCGTTTTATTTCTGCTCTTGGCGCTAGTGATCCTGATGATGTATCAGTTTGATCGTCTGTGGGACAAGGTTGATCAAATGCAGACTGCTTTATCGGAACAAGCGCGGGATGTGCGTAACTTGCGAACGGCACTGTCTTCGGGACAGTTTGCAGTGATGACTCATCATGCTGCTGCTCAGGGTCAAGTACAATCTCCGTCTCCCAACGCTGTTGTAGCCGCTGTTTCTCCCGCATTTCAGCGAGCGTATGCAGCCACACAGCAAGCGGATTATGCGCAGGGTGATTGGAGTGTGAATTCTTTTGGTACAAACCTAGCAACGATTACACCCCTGGTCTCTACAGATGCTAATGCCACCACCGTTCAGGATTATGTGCTGGAAACGCTCATCACCCGTAACCCAGATACATTGGAGTGGGAAGGCTTGTTGGCGCGTGACTGGCAAGTGAGTGAAGATGGTATGACCTTTACGTTTCAATTGCGTGATGATGTGACTTTTTCTGATGGGCAAACAATGACGGCTGAGGATGTGGTGTTTACCTTTAATTTTATTATGAATGAAGCGATTCAAGCGCCACGCTATCGTGCCTATCTGGAAAAGATTCAGTCTGTGGAAGCTACTGGCAAGTATGAAGTGGTTTTCACCTTTGCCGAACCTTATTTTGAAGCTTTGGAGTTGGCAGGGGCAGGGATGGGCATTATGTCTAAGCATTTCTATGAGCCTTATTTGGAAAGTCCGCAGGCATTCAATGAATCCAAAGGTCTGTTATTAGGTACTGGTCCTTATCGTTTGGAAGATCCAACGGCCTGGACACCTGATCAGGGCAATGTGGAGTTAGTACGTAATGAGCGTTACTGGGGGGATGTGCAGCCGTCTTATGATCGTGTGCTGTGGAAGGTCATTCAGAATGACAGTGCACGCCTGACCACTTATCGTAATGGCGATATTGATGCTTATGGTGCGCGTCCAGTGGAGTACGAAAAGCTGAAAAACGATCAGCAGATTATGGGTAAAAGCCATAACTATGAATATATGTCGCCCGTAGTTGGCTATAGCTGGATAGGCTGGAATCAGCAACGAGGCGGCAAACCGACTTTATTTGCAGATAAGCGTGTGCGTCAGGCCATGACCTACCTGACGGATCAACAACGTATTATTGATGACGTGTTCTTGGGTTATGCCGAGCCTGCGATCAGTCCTTTTAGCCCACGTAGTAAGCAACATGATCCTGCACTGCAACCCTATGCTTTTAATCTGGATAAAGCTAAAGCGCTGTTAAAAGAAGTTGGCTATGAAGACCGTGATGGGGATGGTGTGCTTGAAAACGCTGAGGGTCAGCCGTTTGAGTTTAAGCTGACTTATTTCGAAGCCAGTGAAGATACTAAACGTATGGTTTTGTTGCTCAAGGATATTTATGCCAAAGCGGGCATTAAGATGATTCCTTTCCCGCAAGAGTGGCCGATTATGCTGGAAGCAATGGACAAGAAAGATTTTGATGCAATTACATTGGCTTGGACGAGTGGGTTAGAAACCGATATTTACCAAATGTTCCATAGCTCGCAAACCATGCCTGGTGGCGATAATTTTGTGAATTATAAGAGTCCTGCATTGGACAAGCTGATTGATGAAGCACGCGCCACTGTGGATGAGGAAAAGCGTATGCCTTTGTGGCAGGAAGCTGAGCGGGTTATGTATGAAGAACAGCCCTATACTTTTCTATTACGGGGTAAAACCCTAGCCTTTTATGACCAGCGTATTCATAACCTGCAAATGACTGGTTTGGGTCTAAACCGCGCTTTCAAGCCACTGGAAACCTATGTGCCTGGCCCAATGCAAAAATACGCTGATTAAGTAAGGTGGGTGGTTTATGTTGACTTATTTGCTTAGACGTATCTTATTAATGATACCCACCCTGCTAGGTATTACGATTGTAGTATTTTCAGTGATGGTTTTATCTCCTGGTGGTATTGGTGCACAAATTGCGTCTGAGACGATGGACATGAAACCGCAAGAGCGGCAAGCTATTATGGCTTATTACAATAAGCGCTATGGCCTTGATCAACCCGCACCGATTCAATACTTGCGTTGGCTGAATAATGTATCGCCGATTGGTTTCGAGGTAAAGGATGACGGTTCGCTGGGAGCATTCTCTTTTACCAAAGGCATGGATTTGGGCGATAGTTTTCATTATGGCCGTCCAGTTGGTGACATACTTGCCGAACGTATTCCCATCACTTTGCTGCTGAATATTATTACGATTCCACTGATTTATATTTTGGCAATTGTCATTGGTGTCAAGGCGGCAACCGATCGGGGTGGGCGTTTTGACATGAGTTCCAGTGTGATTATGTTGGCACTGTGGGCGATTCCGACCATGTTGGCTGGGGTGTTATTACTGGGCTTTTTTGCCAATGTGCAGCATTGGCAATGGTTTCCTACTGCCGGTATTGGCAGTCGTGCTGCGCAGAATATGCCCTTTATGCCGTACTGGGGGTCATTATGGGATGTGGCTTTATTATTTCTTGGTGTGGTGATTGGAACGGGCTTGGCCGTGTGGGTCAGTCGTTGGTCACAGCGTTGGCCACGCGCTTGGGTTGCAGGTGCGGTAGGTATTGCCTTGGCTTGTTGGATGGCTTGGTCACATGCTGATTTTGTCTGGGTAAACTGGGTTTTATTACCTGTGTTAGGTGGCTTAATCGGTTTTGCTTTGGGCTGGTTGCAAAATGATGCGCTACGAGTGGCAACGCTGGGCATGATAGGCACAGGTACTGGAATACTGCTGGCAACGCAGTTAATGGGGGATGGTTATATACGGGGTTTTTTATTTGATCGTATCTGGCATTTGGTTTTGCCGGTGTTGTGCCTGTCTTATGGTGGTTTTGCTGCTTTAGCTAAATTGACCCGCACGTCTTTATTAGAAAACCTGAGTTCAGATTATGCGCGTACTGCTCGTGCTAAAGGTTTGTCTGAGCAGGACGTGTTGTGGAAGCATGTTTTTCGCAATAGTTTGTTACCGCTGATTACAGTCTCTGCGGGTTTATTGCCTAGCTTGCTGTCGGGTGCGTTAATTGTAGAAAATATTTTTAGTATCAACGGAATGGGGCAGTTGGCTGTTGAGGCGGTAAAAAGTCGTGATCGTGAAATGGTCTTATCGATTACGTGGATAAGTGGCTTTTTGACCTTGATGGGTTATTTGATGGCAGATTTTTTATATACGCTGGTTGATCCGAGGGTGAGCTATGACTAATCAGGCTCAACAAATCAGCCGTGATTCATTTGGACGACGTATCTGGAAACGTACTTTGGGGGGCGTTGGGGTCAAGTTTGCTTTGGCTTGGCTGGCTATCTTGATGGTTATGGCCGTATTTGCCCCATTTTTGGCAAACAGTATGCCGCTAATTATGCGTAAAAATGGCGAAATTACTTGGCCTGTTTTGTCTTATCTCAGCATAGAAGATGTCGTGGTATTGGCTGCGTTTGTGATTGCCTTGATCTTGTGGGGCTTGCCATTACGCTTTCGTTCTTGGCTGATTGGTTTTGTCGCTTTGACAGCCGCTGTTGTGGTGTTGGCGAATGTATTGATTAAACCGCCGCAATTGATTATTTACTCCGACTTTCGAAGTTCAGAATACACAGTGTTTGATTGGCGTGTTATGCCGCCAGTGCCTTATGCACCAACGGATTATTTGCGTGATAGTCAGCAATTGCCTTTGCAGTCTCCCGATACAACGCATTGGATGGGCACAGAAGAAAACGGTGGTGATGTACTTAGCCGTATGATTCATGCTTCCCGTATTGCCTTGAGTATCGGTATTGTTGCTACCGGCATTGCGATGGTGATTGGCATTATTATTGGTGGTTTTATGGGATATTTTTCCGGCGTGGTCGATATGATTGGAATGCGTTTGGTGGAAGTCTTTGAGGCCATTCCGACACTGTTTTTATTACTGACCTTCGTGGCCTTTTTTGGGCGTAGTTTGTACATGATGATGGTCATTATCGGCCTGACTAGTTGGTCAGGGTACGCGCGTTATATCCGCGCTGAATTTCTGAAGTTACGCAAACAGGATTATGTACAGGCGGCTATTGCCAGCGGTTTGCCGCTACGTTCTATTTTGTTCCGGGACATGCTGCCTAATGGGGTTGCGCCTTTGTTAGTCGGTATGAGTTTTGGTGTGGCAGCCGCTATTTTGGCTGAGGCAACTTTGAGCTTTTTGGGCTTAGGTCTAGTGGATGCGCCGTCTTGGGGGCAAATGCTGAATCAGGCAGTAAAGTCAGCCACTTTTAATTGGTGGATGGCTGTATTTCCGGGGGGCGCTATTTTCCTGACCGTGTTTGCTTACACTTTGTTGGGAGAGGCTTTCCGTGATGCGATTGACCCAACCTTGTCACGTACTGCCGGAGTGAACTAATGAGCGATATTGTGCTGGATGTGCGCGATTTACACACGTATTTACGGGTGGGCAAGGAAGTTATTAAAGCGGTTGACGGGATGAGTTACCAAATTGGGCGTGGGGAAACGTTTTGTTTGGTCGGTGAGTCGGGTAGTGGCAAATCCATTTCAGCCTTGTCGATTATGCGATTGTTGCCACCGGGGATAAGTGCTCATCCTAGTGGGGAAATCGTTTTTAATAGTAATACAGGGTCACGCGATTTATTAGGCTTGGATGAGCCTGATTTGCGCCAGATTCGCGGTTCACAGATTGCTATGATTTTCCAAGAGCCCATGACTTCGCTGAATCCTGTATTCACCATCGGCGATCAGATTATGGAAGCCTTGCAACAGCATCATGTAGGTTTAAGTCATGCTGAAGCTTTGGAGCGCACTATTACAGCCCTAGAGCAAGTGCATTTACCGAATGCGCATCAGCGAGTGCGTGATTATCCGCATCAGTTATCCGGTGGGCAGCGCCAACGGGTGATGATTGCTATGGCCTTGGCTTGTGACCCTGAATTATTGATTGCCGACGAACCCACCACTGCGCTGGATGTGACCGTACAAGCGGAAATTTTGCGACTCATGCGCGAGTTGCAAGATAAAACAGGTATGAGCATGTTGTTTATCACGCATGATTTCGGCGTGGTAGCGGAAATGGCGCATCATGTCGGTGTTATGCGCTATGGCAAACTGGTCGAGCAGGGTACAACCCAACAGGTATTGCGCCAAGCTCAGGATACTTATACCCAGCAACTCTTGGCGGCTGTGCCGGAGAATTTGGTAAGACGGAGAAACCCTTCCCAGTCTCTCCATGTCAGGAGAGGAGGAGCATTTTCTGATGATGGTGTGTCTTTCTCTGACCAAGAGAAGTTTAGCGAAGGGGAAGAATTCCCCCTCATCCAAGTCAGACACCTGAAAGTATGGTTTCCGATTAAAAAAGGTGTTTTCCGTCATACAGTAGATCATATCAAGGCGGTGGATAATGTCAGTCTGGATATTCCCAAGGGGCAGATTGTTGCATTAGTCGGGGAGTCTGGTTGTGGCAAAACAACTTTAGGGCGAGCGATTTTGCAGTTGGAAAAACCGACCGCAGGCAGCGTGGTGATACATAATACCGAGCTGCTTGGTTTATCTCACAAAGCCTTACAAGCTTGGCGTGCAAAAATGCAGATTGCTTTTCAAGATCCGCAGTCTTCCTTGAATCCACGCTTGCTGATTAACACGGTGTTGACTGAGCCAATGAAAACGCATGGTATTGGTCATTCGGATGAAGAACGTATTGAATTGGCTGGGCAAGCTTTGGAACGTGTACAGCTCACACGAGATTACCTATGGCGTTATCCACACGAATTTTCTGGCGGGCAACGTCAACGCATAGGCTTGGCGCGTGCTCTTGTTTTGAATCCAGAATTTATTGTTTGTGATGAAATTACTAGTGCCCTAGATGTCTCAGTGCAGGCTGAAATCCTTCAATTACTACTGGAACTACGCGATGAGCGTGACCTAACTTTGCTTTTTATCACCCATAATATCGGTGTAGTGGAGTATATCAGTGACCAAACGGTAGTGATGTGCAAGGGAAAGATAGTGGAGCAGGGCGTGACAGAACAAGTGTGCGGTTCGCCACAAGAGCCTTATACACAAACTTTGTTAGCGGCTGTGCCTAAATTGAAGCTGGGCTAATGGCTGTGAATTTATTCGGTGCTGTCACTTTTCCACAAGTAGCGCCCCACCGCGAGCCACGCGCCTAATAAACCAAGTAACATACTAGCACCTAGTATTTCTAAGCTCATTATGCTATCGACGCCGCGCAAAACAAAACTACCGCCATAAAGATTACTGAGTTCACTAACGGGTTCTATCAAAAATAGTAGGGCAATGTGTACAATCACTAGGCTGATTATTCCGCCAAATAGACCTAACCACAGTCCATTATAGAGAAAGGGACGGCGAATATAGGCATTGGTTGCGCCAATCAGTCGGGTAACGGTGATTTCTTCTTTACGGTTTTCAATATCCAAGCGAATGGTATTGCCGACCACTAGCAAAACAGTGAATGCCAATAAAATGGATACGACCAATACAATACGGTTTGCAATACGCAAAATGGCACGTAGGCGTTGTATCCATTCGACATCAATTTGTACGTTATCGACTTCTCGGTAAATCTCTAATTTACTAGCAAATTGCTGAATATCATGATCCGTTGAGCCTAGTAAGCTGAGCTTGGGCGTAATGATTAATACATGCGGTAAAGGGTTTTCATCTAGCGTTTCTAATGTTTCCGCAAAGCCGGTGATTTGGCGGAAATTAGCCATCGCTTCATCGCGCGTTACAACCTCTACATTGACGATTTCTGGGAGATCAGAAAGTAATTCAGCACGATCTTTGGCCTGCTGCTCAGTTACATTATTTTTTAGAAAGATAGTAATGGTGGGTACTTCACGTTTGCTGTCCGTCAAGGATTGCAGATTTTTTAGCAATAAATGCAAGCTAGTGGGTAAAGACAATGCAATCGCAATGGCTGCCAAGGTAATCCATGTGGAAATAGGATTAAACCATAAACGGTTCAAACTGAACTGGATGGCATGACCCTGTTGGTTTAGCCAAGCATCCAATGGACTAGTACGCTTGGGGCGATTTCTCTTAGGGGTGTTATTCGCCATTACTCCACCTTTTGCAGGACAATAGTTCGTTTTTGCATGCGATCAACTAAGGCATGGTCATGGCTGGCAATGAGCACAGTTGCGCCAAGATCATTAAATTGGGCAAAGGTATACATAATGTCTTGCGCCAATTCAGGATCAAGATTACCAGTGGGTTCGTCAGCCAGTATAATAGTAGGGCGGTTAACAACTGAACGAGCTATACCCACACGTTGTTTTTCTCCAGCAGACAGCATTAAAGGAAAACGCTTGGCCTTGTTAGTCAAACCTACTTTGTCCAGTGCTGCTTGAACGCGACGGCGAATTTCAGAAGGTCGCATACCAGAAATTAGTAAGGGAATAGCAACATTATCAAACACATTGCGATCATAAAGTAGATGTGGGTCTTGAAAAATAAAGCCAATGCGTCGCCGATATGCAGGTATTTGACGACGGCTGAGGCGATTCAGTGGGCTGTCACCGATCAGTAGTTCGCCTTGGGTCGGGCGTTCTAAAAGAGCAATCAGTTTTAGTAGTGTACTTTTACCGCTTCCTGAATGGCCGGTAATGAATACCATTTCCCCTGCCAAAATGGTGAGATTAACGTTATACAGCGCAATTTGGCCGGTTGGATAGCGCTTGCTGACTTGTTTAAACTCTATCATTGTTTAATGTTATTGCCAGACAATAGCGCTGAAGTAAAGTCATCAGCACTAAAAACTTGCAGATCGTCAATGCTTTCACCCACACCCACAAAGCGCACTGGAATTTTTAATTGTTCAGCAATGGCAAAGACCATGCCGCCTTTAGCTGTACCATCCAGTTTGGTAATGGTAATGCCGGTGACATCCAGTGCTGCATTGAATTGTCTGGCTTGTACTAACGCATTTTGCCCAATACTGGCATCTACAATCAGCATAATTTCATGAGGTGCTGTTTCATCCAGCTTTTGAATGACACGTTTGACTTTTTTCAGCTCATCCATCAGGTTGGATTGGGTATGCAGTCGGCCAGCCGTGTCCGCGAGTAATACATCAATACCGCGTGCTTTGGCGGACTGCATCGCATCATAAATAACCGATGCAGCATCTGCGCCTGTGCCTTGAGCAACGACCGGAATATGATTGCGCTCACCCCAGATACTTAATTGCTCTACAGCGGCTGCACGGAAAGTATCGCCTGCGGCTAGCATGACCGATTTGCCCTGCTGTTGAAATTGCTTGGCAAGCTTGCCAATGGTGGTGGTTTTGCCGGCACCGTTAATACCTACCATTAAAAGTACGGTAGGCTTATTTTCTAATTTGATTTCCAGTGGCTGTGAGACGGGTTGCAGGATTTGAGTCATTTTTTTGTGCAAAGCCTGCATCAAAGTGTCAAGGTCGCCTAATTGTTTTCTATCAACTTGCTCAGTTAAATCGCGCATGATTTTTTGAGTAACTTCCATGCCAAGGTCAGCCATGAGCAAGCGTGTTTCTAACTCCTCGAGGATTTCATCATCAATGTGTTTTTTGCCATGAATCAGCCGATCCATGCCCTGAGTAATCGTGCTACCTGTTTTGGATAGCCCCTCACGTAAACGGCCAAACAGTCCCTTTTTTGGGGCGGCTACTTCCTGAGGTGCTGCTTCAGGTTGGCCGCTAACATCTTGTTTTTTTTTCTTTCCCAGTCCAAACATCGTAGAATAACCTGAACAGTTTATGGCGATAGAATTAATACTGTCTGCTGTTTTTGTCGTTCTTTAGCAGCAAGTTTTCATTAATGTCGGGAATACTACCACTTGACGAACAAATTCGTAATAGCCAATCGCCCCGAGTCGTTAAACCATCGTTCTGCTCGTAAGGCAGGTGCTAATCAATTACGCATCATTGGTGGGCAATGGCGCAGTCGCCGCTTGTCTGTTGCTGCTGTGCCTGGTTTGCGTCCTACACCTGAGCGAGTGCGCGAAACATTATTTAATTGGTTGCAATCGGATGTGGCTGGCTCACGTTGTTTGGACTTGTTTGCGGGCAGTGGGGCTTTAGGTTTGGAGGCTTTATCGCGGGGTGCCGCCTCTGTAATTTTTGTGGAGAAAAATAAACAAGCTTATCAGCAGTTACAAGCAAATATCCATAGCTTACAGGCTGAGGGCGCACAGTTGTTTAGGCATGACGCATTGACTGTATTGAAAGCTGAGCAAGTGCCGTTTGATTTGATTTTTTTAGACCCACCCTTTCACCAAGATTGGCCAAAGCGAATTTTAGACTTGATTGTTGCAGGTGCTTTATTGCACCCTGCGAGTATGGTTTATCTGGAACATGAGATGAGCTACAAACTGAATCCCCAAGATTGGGGATTGGAGATTTACCGAGAAACTCACGCAGGCGAAGTATATAGTTGTTTACTCAAGCCAATAGTTAGCACTAGTTGAGCCATTGTGAGTCATTGGTTTTGTGTGTATTTATTGCGGAAATTGGGCTCTGCCAGTTGGCAGGCAAGTATAACAATAATTCTAATTCTTAATCGTATATTATGGGAGATAGTTTAATTTATGGGGATCTTTGCTGATTTGGGGTTCTGGTCTTTGACCGGAATTACTTTACTGTTAACGCACATTACGATTGCTGCTGTTACTATCTTTTTGCACCGTAGCCAAGCTCACCGCTCGGTAGAATTGGGTCGTATTCCTGCTCACTTTTTTCGCTTCTGGCTTTGGCTGACGACGGGTATGGTCACACGGGAGTGGGTTGCGATTCACCGTAAGCATCATGCCAAATGTGAAACGGAAGAGGATCCGCATAGCCCGCAAATTTACGGTATCCATAAGGTTTTATGGGGAGGTGTCTGGCTATATCGCAAAGAGTCACGTAATCAGAAAACCCTAGATTTATATGGTCGTGGCACGGTAGATGATTGGTTAGAACGGCATATTTACAGCAAATACCCATTTGCGGGTGTTTTGCTGATGTTATTTTTGGATGTATGGCTGTTTGCTTGGGCAGGTCTGTGGGTGTGGTTGGTACAAATGTTGTGGATTCCTTTCTGGGCGGCAGGTGTGATTAATGGTATTGGGCATTTTTGGGGTTATCGTAATTGGAATAGTGCTGATGCTTCTACCAATATTTCTCCCATTGGCATTATTATCGGTGGTGAAGAGCTGCATAATAACCATCATGCCTTCGCATCGTCAGCACGTTTGTCTAGCCAGTGGTATGAGTTCGATATTGGCTGGATGTATATCCGCTGCTTGGAAATGCTGGGTATGGTTAAGGTGCGTAAAGTTGCGCCACGTCTTAAGGTTGATACGACCAAGTCGATTGTTGATTTTGAGACCGTTACTGCTGTACTGGGTAATCGTATTCAAGTCTTGTCGCATTTTGCCAGACAGGTGGTCAAACCAACTATCAAAGCCGAGTTATGCCATTCTGCCCGGTCTTGTAAGGAAAAGTCGCGCACCGCTCGTAAATTGCTTTTGAGTGCGCAAAACCTTGATGCCACAGCAAAGGCGCGCTTGCAGCAGATTTTGCAAGAAAGCCAAGTATTGGAAACGGTTTATCTTTATCAACAGCGTTTACAGCAGCTTTGGGAGCGCACGGCCATTTCCCAAGAAGCACGTTTGGACGCGGTGCAAGATTGGATTGTGAATGCGGAAAAAACAGGTATTATTGTATTAGAAGAGTTTGCTCATCGCTTGCGTGGTTATTCTGTTATAAAAACATAGAAATGACAAACGACATGTCAAATCAAAGGCCAAGCAAGGTCAAACCAATGCGTGGATTATCAGCTAGGCATCGTATTTGTAGCCCACAGAATAAACCGAGTGAATCAAGTCGGTGTCGGGGCTAAGTTCAGTAATTTTTTTGCGTAACTTTTTGATATGGCTGTCAATAGTTCGATCACTAACAATACGGTTATCAGGGTAGGCACGTTCCATTAGCTGCTGGCGGCTAAAAATACGTCCTGGTTGGGAGTGTAAAGTATCAAGTAGTTCAAACTCGACTAGAGTCAACACAACTTCACGATTGCCTAAGCTTATGCATAGGCGTTCCCTGTCCATGTGGAGTTGATTGGCAGAAGAGGGTTTTCTAGGTGTTTGTGCTGTTTGCGCTTCAGTTGCAAGGAAGTCGGGTTGGCTACGACGCAATACAGCTTTAATGCGAGCAATGACTTCATGTGGACTGAATGGCTTGCAAATATAATCATCTGCACCCAATTCCAATCCTAGTAAGCGGTCAATTTCCTCTGCACGCGCCGTTAGTATAATGGTCGGCGTATGTTGGTCTTGTTGGCGCAATTCTTTACAAATGGCTAAGCCATCTTTGCCAGGTAACATTAAATCCAGCAGGATCAGTTCGGCTTGATATTGTTGTAACCATTCACTGGCCTGTTGGCCGTTGCTAATCCAGTGTGTGTTGTAGCCTGCATTGTGTAGGTATTTTTGTAATAGCTCGGCAATTTTGGGCTCATCTTCCACAATCAAGATTGGCTTCATGCTAATCCTCCTGAGACGCTTGTCTTATAAAGGTAAGCGTAGTGTTATTTTCAGGCCACCTAAGTGGGAGTGTGTAGCCTGAATCGCTCCATTATGAGCTGTTACTATATTATGACAGATGCTTAAGCCAATACCTGCACCACTAGTTGTACGATTACGTGAATGTTCTACACGATAAAGACGTTCAAAGAGTTTGGGGAGCGAGTCGTTTGGTACACCGGGTGCTGAATCTTCAAATATAATAGTGATAGTGTGTTTGTCGAGTTCAAGCTGTGCACTAATGTGTACTAGGCCAGGCGAGTCAGTATAGCGCAGACTGTTTTTGAGCAGATTATGAAAAAGCTGTTGTAAGCGTTGGGCATCGCCGTGTAGATAGACTGCTTGTTTGAGTAATGTATCAGTATTGAGCTCTAGTGCTTGCTCATGGAAGCGCTGGGTGAATTGATTAATGCTATCACGGAGGATTTGTATAATATCGACGCGTTCTTTTTGGTAGCTGAGTGCGCCATTATCCGACATGGATAAGGCATAGAGATCATCTACTAATCTTTGTAGGTGTAATGTTTCTTGGTGTAGGGATTGTATGGTTTGTGGGTTGGCGGTATTAATATCATCCTGAATCGCCTCAATTTCACCGCGCAATATAGACAGTGGAGTGCGTAGTTCATGCGTTATATCCATCATCCACTGTTGTCGTGCTTGTTCGTGTTGTTGCAAGCGAGCAGCTAGATGATTGAAGTCGTGGCTCAGTTGTCCTAGTTCGTCACATCCTACAGTGTGAATGCGAGTGGCATAATTTCCGTCAGTTAACTCACGGATACCACGGCGTAGAAGCGAAATCGGCTTGACCATCTGACGTGAAAGTAGAAAAGTGACTAATAGGCTGATGAGTGCATTAAGCATATCAAACTTCTGCAAGTTGCATCATCGCACCTACTTTAGTCATGGTTTGTTAAAGTTTATTATTTGGTATTTAATAGCTGATTTTTAGCCATAAATGACCATCCTTACCTGAAAATTTGACACGATCTACGGTTACGGTTCGTCCTGTTGACAAGAAGTCAATATTGCGTGCCAGATTATTACCTTCTTCATCAGTACGTTTGCTTGGGGGAGCAGCACGTACATTAGCCCCCCAATTCAGTACATAGCGGTTGCCAGCATGTGGTAATTCATTGGCAGCTATCTTTAAGCCAACTTTAACCCACTGATTATTTTTGTATTGACCTGCATAAATCCAGCCCGTCTTGTCAGGTGTATTGGTAGTAGTTTGTGCTTGAGCAGCATTTTTGTTTGTTTTCGTTTGCTTAGACGTGTTGGTCGTTTTATTTTCTGGAGGCGAACGGGTTTTTTCTGAAGAAGTGTTGGGTGTGTTACTTGTTTTTTGAGCAGAAGCTGGTGTTGGAATAGCGGAAGTCGTAGTAGTAGAGCTTGTTGTTGGCTCTGCTTGAGCATTGCTTGTTTGTTCTGTTTTTTCTGCGGAGGAATCTTTATTTTTTGAGCTCGTTTGTGTTGTGTCAGTGGGTGAAGTTGAGCTTGTTATTTTATGATTGCCCGTTTCGTCTGTTTGATTTGGGGTAGCCGCGATCGTATTAGTTTTATTTTTTGCTGTTTGGTTATTTTTTTGATCTGTTTCGGTCTCAGACAGTGTGTCTGTAGAAGTTTCTGCTGTCCGAGTGTTTTTTGGATCTGTTTCAGTCTCAGATGGTGTGTTTGTAGGGATTTCTGCTATCTGGGCGTTTTTGGGGTTTGCTTCTATTTCGGTCGATGTAGCCGATGTATCAGGTGCTGAAGATTCAGGCGGAATACTTGGAGCAGTGTCAGTAGATGGCTGTTTAGTTGTCGTGGTGCTTGGGGCTGTTGTTGGCGTGAAGGGTTCTGCAACTTCGATATTTGCCTGTGTTGTATTGCTATCTGTTGTTTGTGCATCAACAGTGGTTTTGTTTGACTCAATAAGCGGTATTTGTAAAGGCGGTGGTGTTTCTGGAATGGTGGTTTGAGTTGGTGCAGGATGACTAAATAGACTAGAACTCATCAAGAGCCAGCTTAATAATGCGCCACTGGTGAAAATAGTTAAAGCCAATGTAAGAAATAGACGAGATGAAGTTTGACCTGAACTATAACGCATGGTAGTAAGCAATCCTTTGCGGCAACGGCGGTTGCACAATCAAGCAATAATCATAATGGTATGCAGTCAGTCTTTCCTGATGGAAAGTAAAAGCAAGCCCTTAATTACTCAAAGCCCTGATTGTAAACATCTGGCGTATAATTTTCAAAACGTGTGTACTGACCTAGGAAAGTCAGTCGACAAGTACCAATAGGACCGTTGCGTTGTTTTGCAATAATGACTTCGGCAGAGCCTTTCTCGGCTGATTCTGGATTATAGACCTCGTCACGGTAAATGAACATGATAACGTCAGCATCTTGTTCGATCGCACCTGATTCGCGTAAATCTGACATTACTGGACGTTTGCTTGGTCGTTGTTCCAAGCTGCGATTGAGCTGAGATAGCACGATAATCGGTACACTAAGCTCTTTGGCCAGACCTTTTAGTGAGCGAGAAATCTCTGATACTTCATTGGTGCGATTTTCACTTTTGCTATTGCCTTGCATCAATTGGAGGTAGTCAATGACAATCAGTCCTAATGGCCCTTCTTCACGTACCAGACGTCGCGCACGAGCACGAACTTCATTGGGAGAGAGGCTAGGGCTGTCATCAATAAACATGGGGACATCAGCAAAAATTTTGACGGCGGTTGCAATGCGTGGCCAGTCATCTTCAGTTAACTGACCTGTGCGTACCCGATGTTGATCCACGCGCCCCATTGATGATAATAGGCGCAAGGTTAATTGCTCAGCAGGCATTTCCATACTGAAGACGGCCACTGGTAACTTTTTGTGTGCGGCAGCGTATTCAGCAATATTCATGGAGAAGGTTGTCTTGCCCATAGAGGGGCGGCCAGCGACAATGACCAAGTCACCTTTTTGCAGGCCAGAGGTCATTTCATCCAAGTCAGTGTAGCCTGTAGAGACACCCGTAATGCTTGAATTAAGCTTGCTAAGTTCCTCAATGTGATCCAGTGAGAGCTTCATGAGCGTTTTTAGCGGACGGAAGGAACGAGTGTTTCTAGTACCTTGCTCAGCAATTTGGAAAACTTTTTTTTCCGCTTCGTCCAAAAGTTGCTTGCTGTCTCGTCCTTCCGTATTAAAAGCCGAATCTGCTATTTCTGTACCGACACTGATTAATTGCCGCAAAATAGATTTTTCGCGCACAATATCTGCATAAGCACTAATATTGGCTGCACTGGGCGTATCTTTCGCCATGATAGCAAGATAAGCTAGGCCACCTGCATCTTCCAATTGCCTATTTTCTTTGAGCCATTCGCTCAGTGTAATGACATCAAGCGGCTTCTGCTGACTAGCCAGATAGCTAATAGCGCGAAAAATCAGACGATGGTCTTGGCGGTAAAAATCTTCTTCTGACAATTTATCACCGACTACCATCCATGCCTCATTATCCAGCATCAAGCCTCCAAGCACAGATTGCTCAGCTTCGATGGAATGAGGCGGTATTTTCAGTGATTCGTAAGTATCAGCCATAAATGAAGTTTAGCGAAAATGACGTTTAGCAGCTTGGCCGAAAAGAGAGCAATTTGATGAAGAGTTGGGCAACCTACTGACTTCCCAACTCATTCACTCACAGCGCAGATAGAGACGCTTTAGTCTTTTTCTGCTTCAACAATGATCTTGATAGAGGTATCAACATCGGTATGCAAATGTACACCGACTTCGTATTCACCCAGCAAACGAATGGAACCACTAGGCATGCGAATTTCACGGCGTTCAATTTCAACCCCCGCTGCTTTGACAGCTTCCGCAATTTCAATGCTGGACACTGAACCAAACAATTTGCCTTCGCCACCTGTTTTGGCTTTGATGGTCAAAACCAAATCTTGCAGTTGTTCACGGCGCGCTTCTGCTGCTGCCAGCGCGTCATTTGCCGCTTGTTCAAGTTCAGCACGACGCTGTTCAAATTCAGCAATATTGTCCTTAGTCGCCATTTTGGCGCGGCCAGTAGGTAGTAAGTAGTTGCGGGCATAGCCAGAGCGCACATTGACCACCGTACCTAGAGGGCCGAGGTTTTCCACTTTTTTTAGAAGAATGACTTCCATCGTTCTCACCTTTTACTTCAGGCTTACGCCTGTCAAAAATTCCAAAATTCGTTTAATTAAGCAAGCTAGGCAACCAAGCCGCTATTAAAAATCCTTAGCGCTGTGGGCGACGGGACAGATAAGTCCTAAAGTCGGCTATGCTGTCAACCATACCCAGTACAGCCAGTAATAAGCCCATTTGCAGTGGCAATAATAGTAAAGGAATATACAACCCAAATAACCATTGCCAAGGCAAATTCAGTAGGGTGATACTCCCGTGTATTACGGCTACGCCCTGAAAAAGAAATACGGCCAATCCGACAACAATAAGCCCTACCAATAGCGGGGTAGGATTGAAAATAGCTGCTAGTATGACAGCACTTAAGGCTATACCTACTTTTTTATTCAGACGCAGTTCTTTCAATTCTGCTTGGAAACCCCCCGGGTTGTAGAGCTTTGCCTGCCAATGGCGCGCCAGCATCAGTGATAACACCAAGGCTATACCAAGACCACTCGCTAGGAAACCTGTCAAATAGGGCGCTGCACCTCTCAGCAAGCTTTGTATATCAACATTGTTAAACTGTTGTTCCAGTTGCTCAATGTTTGTCAAGCTATTAATCGCTTGTAGCCAAACTGTTTCAGGATCATCCACGCTGAGATGAAAAGCTATGACAGCCAAGCAGCCTGTAGCTAAGATGCTATAAAACACTTTAGGCCAAGAGGCTGTATTAGCGAGTAGTGCTGCCAGTGCAATGACCGGCAACCATTCCAGCAAAGTTGTTACAAATCCACTCCAGTTACGGTGTAGTACAAAGCCAGCAACACCCACAGCCAGCGCGGCTATTAATGCCATACTTAGGCCGCGTTTCCAGCCCATGCGTAGCGTAATTAACCCTAAGGCACCATTACTGAGCAGACCCATTAAGGGTAGGTAAAAAGAGACAATAGCAAACAGCACTATAAAAGCTAGCGCCTGCAAAGGGCCAGACATAATGAATGCTGCCATGAATCTTTTCCTGCCTTACGGTTTAGTCGCTATGGGCATTACTGGTGATAAGGCCAGAGTTTGTTTGCCATCCCATTGGTTACACATGCGCATTTAGTTGTGCTTATCAGTGTAAGGCAATAAAGCCAGATAACGGGCACGTTGAACAGCACTGGCCAATTGGCGCTGGTAATTTGCTTTTGTACCTGTAATACGGCTGGGGACAATTTTGCCGGTTTCAGTCACGAAAGCCTTTAAAGTGTCTAGGTCTTTGTAATCAACCTCAGTGATGCCTTCGGCGGTGAAGCGGCAGTATTTCTTGCGACGGAAATAACGTGACATAGTGTATTCTCCTTGGGTGCTTATTCGTCGTCAGACTCAGCATCGCTGCTGTCATGCGATTCATCATTTTCCACTTCTTCGCGGCGTATTGGACGCTTGTTGAGTTTGCTTTCATTTTCTTTATTGAGAGGGGAAGCTTCCGTAATGGCATGATCGCGCCGAAGGGTCATGGTACGGATAATAGCGTCATTGAAGCGGAAAATACTTTCTAGCTCGGTGAGTGTTTCTGCGTCACACTCGATGTTCATCAGAACATAATGCGCTTTATGTATTTTATTAATGGGATAAGCTAGTTGACGACGACCCCAATCTTCTAAGCGATGGATACTGCCGTTATTTTCAGTAACCAATGCGCGGTAACGTTCCACCATCGCGGGTACTTGTTCACTTTGATCTGGATGAACCAGGAAGACAATTTCGTAATGTCTCATGAAGTCTCCTTGTGGATTAACAGCCTCCTGCCCTGAGCAGTGAAGCAAGGATGAGCGGACAAATGCCGCCTAGGATAAATTGCATATAAACAAAGGCGCGTAAGTTTGCATGAGCAGCTAATGCTTGTCAATTGCGAGACTTCTCTCATAATGAGGCTTTGCCTGAACTTTGATTCAGTGGGCTTTGGTGCTATTTTCCTGAAAAAGCGGGGGGCTTGATCTAAACTCGTTGCATGCGACTGAAAGTCAAGTGGCTTAATTAAAGAAACAAATTATAAAGGTAGGGGTGGGGATGTGAATCAGAGCGTCTCACTGGAGACATCTAAACTGAAAAATCCATATGTCTCAAGATTTTTGCTAGTAGAGAGCGGTTCGCCTGTGCGCTTGGATCTTGAAATGGCATTGCAGCATTCTTTTCCAACGGCGGATATTCAGCATTTTTACTGTGAGCATTCAGTTGATTGGCCTGAGTGGCTAGGCCAAGGGTACGATCTAGTGATTGTTCGCTGTGATGTGCATATGGCGGAGGCAGCACAATGGCTGGAGTCTATACGACAGGTAGATAAGTTTAATCGACGCCGCCCTTTATTGGTGCTTATGCTTGAGCAGCATGAGGTGCAGGATGACTGGTTTCAAGTGGCTGATTTGTGTTTGTCCTCACAGAGCACTGCTAGTGAATTGGCGTTACGTATGGTCTCTTTATTAACAGTACGCCGAGTGTTGCAGGATTACCCTTTGCATCTGCCTGGTTGGAAATTGCTGGAAGTTTTGCACAATAGTGATAATGCAGTGATTTTTTTGGCTGAGCAGGCACAGGGGCAGCGTGCAGTCATTAAACGATTTAAGTTTGCAGTAAAAGGAGTGGATCGCCGTGCGTTTGCCAGTTTTATTGCAGATACGAACAGCCTAGCAAGGTTGCAACCGCCAGGTTTAGTTAAAATGTTAAGTGCTGGTGTGAGTGAGGATGCTGTTTATTTGTTGATGGAGTATGTGGAAGGTGAAAATCTGAAGCAGATACTGGCAGACTTAGGTAAAAATATGGGGGAGCAGGATACTAGACAATTGCTGAGCTGGTTTAGGCAGATCGCTGAAACATTAGGTGTGCTCCATGCTTTATCCATGTTGCACCGTGATTTGAAAACATCCAATATCTTTATTCGTTCTGATGGGACGCCGGTGTTATTGGACTTTGGTATTGAAGGGCGTTTATTACTTGATACCGGCTTTTTGCGTGAGGATGAAATTTACTGTACGCCATTTTATGTGAGTCCAGAGCGTATTACGGGTGAGCCTGCCAGTGTGCAGTCGGATTTATATGCTTTGGGGGTGTTATTGTATGAGTTATTGCTGGGGGAAAAGCCTTATCTTGGTTCGTCTTTAGCAGAAGTGTTGCAGAAGCATGTATTTGATCCCATTCCCCAACTGCCTGTACAGTTCGCCGTTTATCAGCCTTTAATTGATAGGCTTCTAGCCAAATCGCCAGAGTGGCGTATGCAGTCGGTCGATGAGGTATTGACTTGTTTAGACACTTTGGAGTCATCTATTTCATAGAATTAAGTATGCTTTGGCTTTATTATAAGAAATATTAATTTATGACTTCAGTCGGTGTGTAATTTTTGTTACACTGACCAGCTCAATTTATTCAATAAAACAAATTACCATGTTACGTTTCCTATTGCTGTTTCTTTTAGCGCAGCTTGTGTTGTTTGGGGTCGAAATGTTACAAGCCGTGCAGCAGACCGTCATACTGCCTTGGACGGGTTTGCTGGCTAACGTCAGTGGTTGGCTTATATCGCTGTTTGACGCTAATGTGTATGCTTCCGGCAAGGTGCTAAGCAGTCTTTCCACAGGCTTCGCTGTTTCAATAGAGCCGGGTTGTAATGGTGTGGAAGCCATGATTGTTTTATTAGCCGCTATGATTGCTTTTCCAGCGCCTGGTGTTTATAAGCTGAAAGGTTTGCTATGGGGCTTTGTTGCGATTCAGGGTCTGAATTTGCTACGTATTATTAGTCTGTTCTATTTGGGGCAGTGGAGCCAAGCTGTGTTTGACTGGGCGCATCTTTATATTTGGCAAGCTCTGATTATGCTGGATGCGCTCATTGTCTTTTTGATTTGGGTGCACTATTTGCCTGAAACAGGGCGTACCGATCCACCTAATTTACCGGCTGTGGCATGATACATCATCCACTACACCGTTTTATGTTGAGAGTTGTGCTGTTTTTCCCACTGGCTTTCTTCGTTTGGTATGTCAGCGCTCGGTGGCACTTAGCGCCGGTGACTTGGTTGACGGGGGTCTTGTTAGATGTTTTTTTTCCAGAGTCGGTGTTGTGGCTTAAGCTGGAGGGTCATTATTTGATTTTGGCCTCTAATTTTGGTCATGATGCTGTGGGTAATATCGTATCACCGCCCCCCGCAGAAGATTTACTGGGATTTCATTTGAATCCCTTAATCTATGGTTATAGTTTGCCACTGTTGGCTGCATTGATATTAGCTGTGTCCGGGCAAGATAAGTGGTTGAAGCTGCTAGCTGGCTTGTGTCTGCTTCTACCTGTAGAAGTATTTAGTATGTTCTTTAGTGTATTAAAAACGCTAACCTTTGATGTGGGGGCTGCGTTCCAGCAGCAACAATCTATAACTACTTGGCAAGCGGATATTATTGCAATGGCTTACCAAAGTGGCACATTGTTACTACCTATGATTGCGCCTTTAATTATTTGGATGGCATTAAACCGTGATTTTATTGTGCAACTTGCACCGCGCTTACAGCCAGTATTAGCCAAATAGATAGTTTCACTCCTACGCTGCTAAATCTTGGGGTTTAGAGTTTCTGATCGTTGTTTTGTCTGCGTTTCCAATGTTGTATATCAACAACGTTCTCCCCGTTTGTTTGAGCGTTATAGTGTGGGTTGCCGAGTAGTATGGAGGGGTTTCCCTCAAGAAACTCGCGCATTAGGCGTAGTTTTAAGCTATTCGGAAAACGGGTGCTCGTTTGCGCATTTTCCAAAGCGTCTGCTTCCTCTTCAGTCAATGAGTCTACTAGCATTTCCCAGCGTTTGAGTAAGGCTTCTTGTAGTTGCTGGCTATTGTTTTCGAATTGGCTTACAAGCTCATCAGGTAGTGAGTCTAGGTAAGCATCCGTATTGTCCATCATATTGTCCTGATACAGGGAGTCCAAAGTCTCTAAGAGTTCCTGTAACCACTGTGTTTCGGCATTGCGAGCGAATGGGTCTATGTTCTGCGTGGGTTGGCCATCTTTGATCATATGCTTGGTTTGGCCATACTTTTGCCAAAGCAATTGCAAGCGTGAAGTTTGTTGGCGAATACTGTTTAAGGGGTGTTCTTCTTGGGTGTGTTTTTCAGATAATAAAAAGGTCGTTGTCTGTAGTTGATTACATAATTGTGCAGCTTGATACAAAGCGCTGACATACTGAAATGGATCAAAGCTGAAGGTGATGATGCTTTCTTCAAAAGTATCTGCTTCTTCTAGTTCTATATTGAGAAAAGGCTCGTAATGCTCGTAGACTAAATCCCAAAGAATTTTGCCGTCATGATGCTTGACGAAGATGGCGGACTCTAACTGAAAGCGTGGATTATCAGGTGATGCAGTAATGAAGTAATAGTCACCTGTGGTTTGAGCGCTGTCGACTAACAGATTGAAATCAATCAGTTCTAGCGGAGCACTAAAAACCTGCGCGGGACTATTATAGTTATCCTGTATGTTCAGATACAGGCTTGGGAGACCACCCTCTAAGATGAGGGTAATAGACAAACTTTGATCCATTAAGGCAGTATATCCACTAATGCTGGGCACTATGCTAATGCTGAGATCATCTTTTAGTTAGCGCTGTTACTACTATCAGATGGGCGGTTTTGCAGAATAAAGACGTCACATTCTGCATGCTTTAAAATGGTAGAAGCAGTTGAGCCCATCATAAAACCCAAAAAACCTTTATGGCTATTATGGCCTACAACGATCAAATCAATGCTATGCTCTTTGGCATAAAAAATAACGGCATCGCTAGGCGTGCCATCAACAACTTTTAAGCCTACTGTGTCAGAGAAGTTAAGTTGTTGTCTGAGTTCTTTGAGATTTTTGTACGCTGTTTCTAAATGTTGCTCCTGAAGCTCAGGAGGGATAATCAGTGCGGCGGGTTCGCCAAAGGGTTCAACGCCCATTGGATAGTCTTCAATCACATGGATGAGTGTCAATGGGGCTTGATAATACTGTGCCAAATCATGCGCCCGATAGGCAATGCGTTGGCTGATAGGAGAAAAATCTACTGGGCATAAGATATTTTGATAGCTTTTCATAATGGTCTCACAACGGTTAAATGTTCTATGCTTTCATTCTAGCTTGAAATGATGAGAAATAGGATGATTCTTGTGTTCATAGCTAAAGAAAGACAAGCCCTTAAAAGGATGAGTGCATGAGTAATTGGATGTTCAGGCGAGCTACTGATATTTTGCTGGCCTTGATAGTGATGGTCGTACTGCTGTGGTACATATTAACTCAGCCGGTATTTTCCTTTTCCTTAGGTGCATCTGCACTAGACAATATAGAAAAGCAAGCGTTTGTTCAGAGCCGTCAAGAGCTACTGTCGATTTACGCTTCGACAGATAATGTGAGTGATATTTTTGATGCCACCAGTGATTTTTTGTTTGATCGTCTATCTAAACTAGGTGTGGCAGAACAATTAGACAGGGGCGGTGGGCAACGGGTGATTAAAATGAGCCTAGGAACAGCCTCTGAGAATAAGCTACTGATTACGCTGCACTATGTTGTGTTGGATCACCCTTTGACTGAGCCGCTAACGGCGACCACTGCTTTGCTTGAGTTGGCCTCCCAACTGAGTACTAAAAAAGAAACGGCTTTACAACTTGAGTTGTCTATCTTTTTGCATAGAGCGGATGATTTGTTAGATAGCCTGATCAATGCCAGTTTGTATCAGGTGGAACAAATGGAGCAGTACAATCCTGAAACAAGCACAATTTTATTGTTGATGCCAGGCATGAATACACCTTATGCCGCTTACATGGGAGGACAGTGGCGTTATTTGAATTTGCTGATGCCTTCATCACGCAGTGAACTGGCTTTGTATGGACGCTTGGATGATACCAAATCATTGCGTAAGCTGAAAAAAGCACTGAATCAGCAGGGTTTGAACAGCATAGCTTCCCTGAGTATTCCTGTGCATTTGCCGGGGGTGCAGCCTTCGCCTTTGAAACAATATTGGGATCGGGGCTTGCCTGCTTTTTTAATGCAAACGCATATGTTGTTGCATGATCAGGATTATCGACAGCACGCACGTTTTGTTAAGGCTTTCAATGCTTTGGTAGAAACTGGCTATTAGTTGCTCATTAAACCGCAGGTGAATGCAATATTTACCTACGATTAACAAGAGACTTTCGCCCCTTTTTTTGTTATAAATACGTCCTCAGTTGATCGGGCAACCGCTGTTTTGTTGCAAATATTATTTTTGTAACAAAAGGGAGGAAAGTCCGGGCTCCATAGGGCAGAATGCCAGGTAATGCCTGGGCGGCGTGAGTCGACGGAAAGTGCCACAGAAAATAAACCGCCTTGAATATACTTAGATATGCTCAAGGTAAGGGTGAAAAGGTGCGGTAAGAGCGCACCGCGCCACTGGTAACAGTGTGTGGCAGGGTAAACCCCGTTCGGAGCAAAACCAAATAGGGATGCTATGGTGTGGCCCGCATTGCATTCGGGTAGGTTGCTTGAGGCCTATGGCGACATAGGTTCTAGATGAATGGTTGTCCACGACAGAACCCGGCTTACAGATCGACTGTATTTATTATGTTCTCTTATCCTCAAAGGCTTAAGTAATAAAAATTTAAATCCGTTTAAGCTGCCTAATGTTGTTTCTTAAGAATCCAGTTTAACTTTCTTGTTTTAATCAATTCAGCTTTATTTCTTTTAAAAATACTTTAGCTATTTTGCTCAACTAATTGCACTTTAAAGCTTTTCTTAGCCATTTAATTGACAGCTTGGAATTCAGCTCCTATCATTCAATTATTGGTGGAATAAAGTGGGAAAAAGTGGTCTGTTTTCCCGTTTATAGGTCGGAGGTGGGCTAAAGTGGGTTAAAGGCATATGTTCCGTGGCATCTCAAACATCTCGATCGATATCAAAGGAAGGCTCTCCATGCCTGCCAAGTATCGTGATGCCATTGTAGAAAGTGCTTCTGGCCAGATCGTTGTTACCGTCGACCATGCAGATAAGTGCCTCCTGATCTATCCAATGGATCAATGGCTAAAAGTTGAGCAAACCTTAATGAGTTTGCCCAATATGAATCGGCGAGTACGCAATATGCAGCGTTTGATTCTAGGCCATGCGGCTGAACTTGAGTTGGATACACAAGGAAGAGTCCTACTACCGGCGCCGCTACGTGAATATGCCGGTTTGGACAAGAAGGCAGTGCTAGTAGGTCAAGCCAATAAGTTTGAGTTATGGGATGCGGATACGTGGCAGGTAGCTCGTGATCTTTGGTTGCAGGAAGCTCAGGATGAAGATGAGGCAGTGGACATCTTCAACCAGGTTTCCATGTAATGAGTAGCCACTTACAACATGAAACCGTTTTGCTGAATGAGGCGGTGCGGGCTTTAAATATACAGGCAGACGGTATTTATATCGATGGTACGTATGGTCGGGGTGGGCATTCAGCTACCATGTTGAGCCATCTGAGCGACAAGGGACGTTTGGTTGCCATTGACAAGGATGGAGCTGCCATTGAAGCGGCACGTTTGCGTCATCAGGGTGATAAACGCTTTGTTATTTGGCATGGTTCGTTTCGAGATTTTCCGACTGCTTTACACGCAGTTGGCATTGAAAGATGCCCGAACGGCTTGTTATTGGATTTAGGGGTCTCTTCACCCCAGCTAGATGATGCCACGCGTGGGTTTAGTTTTAGGCGTGATGGTGATTTAGACATGCGTATGGATGTCTCTAGGGGTCTTAAAGCCAGCGAATGGTTGGCTAGTGCCACAGAGCAGGAAATAGCAGCCGTATTGTGGCGTTATGGTGAAGAGCGCTTTTCTCGGCAGATTGCGCGTAATATTGTCAAGTCTCGGGTAGCAAAGCCTTTGCTGACGACCTTGCAACTAGCTGATTTAATTGCTCGCTCCATCCCAAAGCATGAACAGGGAAAACATCCAGCAACGCGCAGCTTTCAGGCGATACGTATAAAAATCAATCGGGAGTTGGAAGACATTGAAACAGTTTTGCAGCAAGCCAAGGAGTGGTTAGCGCCCAATGGAAGGTTGGTCGTAATTAGCTTTCACTCCCTTGAAGATCGCTTGGTCAAACGGTTTATGCGTGAGCAATCAACACCGCCACGTTTACCAAAAGGTTTGCCTGTTATGGAGACCAATACGAATGTGGCAATGAAACTGATAGGTAAACCAATACGCGCTTCGGCTGATGAAGTTTCCATAAATGTCAGGGCGCGCAGTGCCATCATGCGTGTTGCTGAGAAAGTTTAATTATTTCAACTATATATAAAGTGGCTGTTGAGTAATGAATCGTTGGCACATGGGTAGCTTGATCGTTTTGTACATAAGCATTGTAGCCATGGCTATAATGGTAGCAAGCAATCGTCATCATGCTCGTCAATTATTTATTGAGTTACAACAGCTTGAGAAAAAGCAGGTGCAATTAAACTCCAGTTGGAGTGAGCTAGTTCTAGAGCACAGCACCCGTCTTAATCAGGGGCATGTAGAGCGACGCGCCAGTAAGAAGCTGGATATGCAAAAACCGACCGCAGAGAATATCAGGGTGATTCGAGAATGAAACGTCGAAAAACAATATCGCCTGTTTTTCAAGGAAGACGCAGGTTTCTGATGTTGGCCTTATTGGCTATCATTGGCGTTTTATTGTTGCGTGCGGCTTGGTTAGAAGTCTTTCAAAAAAATATGCTGCAAGAGCGTGCTGAGGAGCGGCAGACGCGGGTGGTCAGTGTGCCTGCTTACCGTGGCATGATACTGGATCGTAATGGCGACCCTATGGCGGTTAGCTCTCCAGTTGAATCTTTGTGGTGTAATCCTCGTTTATTATTGGCTGAACGCGACAAGCTACGTGATGACTACGATATTGCTCAGCAGATTGGTACAGCAGCGGGGGAGGATGCGGCTACTGCGGGTGAGCGTTTTGTGCGCCTTGAGCAGGGTTTAGCTCGTATTGAAACTTTATTGGATAAGCCGTCGGGTGAATTACTGGAGCGTTTGCAAGCTGCACGTGACAAAAGCTTTTTCTACTTAGGACGCCAGTTACCAATTGATTTAGCTGAAGAAATTTTGGCCTTGGATTTGCCTAGTGTCGAAAGTACGGCTGAATATAGACGTTTTTATCCATTAGCAGAAACATCTGGTCATGTTGTTGGCATGACCAATATCGATGGTAAAGGTATTGAAGGCGTCGAAAAAGCAAAAGATGCCGAGTTGGCAGGGCGTGTTGGCAAGAAGCGTGTTGTGCGAGATGGTCGTCGTCGTATTATCGAGGATATTGAAAGTATCGAAGACATGATACCCGGGCAATCAGTGCATTTAAGTATTGACCGCCGTATTCAATATATCGCTTATCGTGAGCTGAAAACGCAGGTGACTCGCTTAAAGGCTAAAGCCGGTTCCTTGATCGTGATGGATGCTCATAATGGTGAAATTCTGGCCTTGGCCAATTTGCCATCTTTTAATCCTAATAATCGTAAAGCGTTGGAGGCCAGTCACTATCGTAATCGCGCGGTCACTGACAAATTTGAGCCAGGTTCTACTTTAAAGCCACTAACGGTTGCGGCTGGCTTGGAAGCGCGGGTGATTGATGCGAGTGTGGAGATTGATACTTCACCGGGGCATATTAATTTTGGCAAATACAAAGTAAGTGATCCGGGTAATTATGGTTCAATTTCTTTATCGACTTTGCTTGCCAAGTCTAGCAATGTTGGTGCTACTCGTATTGCATTGATGATTCGCCCCCGTGACCATTGGATGTTTTTGAGTCGAGTTGGCTTTGGGCAAATTCCTGCTGTAGGTTTACCAGGTGAAACTTCTGGCGTGTTACGCAATTATGCAGAGTGGCGAAAAGTAGATCATGCCACGCACGGCTACGGTTATGGCTTGTCAGCTAGTTTGTTACAGCTAACTCACGCTTATACACCCTTCGCAGCAGCAGGCAAACTATCACCTGCTACCATTTACAAGCGTACGGAGTCACCACTGGCTATCCAAGCTATGTCGCCCGAAACAGCGCGCTCTGTTTTAGATATGATGCACGCTGTTGTGACCACAAAGGGTACGGGGCGGCGCGCGATGATTGAAGGGTATCAAGTCGCGGGCAAGACGGGGACTGCTTATAAATTCGATAATGGTAAATATCGTACTGATCGTTATCTGACCAGTTTTATCGGGATTGCGCCTGCCAGTCGTCCTCGTTTAGTGGTCGCGGTACAAATTGATGAGCCACGAGTCGATGGTAGCGGTGGTCGTGCTGCTGCTCCCGTGTTTGCTAAAGTTATGACAGAGTCTTTGCGTCTATTAGATATACCTCCAGATGATTTACAGCAGTTACAGCAAGTCAAACAGAGCAGAACACAGAGCAAAACCAATTCAGGCGGTGCGACATGATGTTATCTGCTTTATTGCAAGGTTTTGTTACTGATTTGCCACCGTACGCTATGCCAGTGGCTGGTTTGTCTCTGGATCATCGCCAATTAGTACCGGGTGAAGTTTTTATCGCCCTGCAAGGTACAAAAGCTCATGGAATACTTTATGCGCAAGATGCTGTCGTTGCTGGGGCTATTGCTGTGGTGTATGAGCCAGAGGGTGTAGATGTTTTGCCTAAGTTGGCGGTGCCGCTGATCGCTGTACCGAATTTGGCGAATCTATTAGGTGAGATAGCAGCCCGTTTTTATCAGCAGCCTGCAAAAGATTTATTTGTTGTTGGTGTGACGGGGACGGATGGTAAAACTTCAGTGACTCACTTCATTAGTGAGGCGCTCCAAGTATTAGGCGATAAGGCGGCTGTATTGGGAACCTTGGGAATTGGCATGCCGGGTCGTTTGCAAGTAGCGACGCATACAACACCCGATGCCATTCGTGTCCAACAGCATTTACACGATTTACGCCAGCAGGATTTTACTGCGCTAGCTATGGAAGTTTCTTCGCATGCTTTAGACCAAGGCAGGGTGAATGCTGTGCCATTTCATACAGCGGTATTAACCAATCTGACCCGTGATCATTTGGATTACCACGGCACTGTGGAGGCTTATGCTGAAGCTAAACGCCGTTTGTTTTTCTGGCCTGGTTTGCGGCAGGTCGTTTTAAATCTTGATGATGCCTTTGGGCAAAGTATCTGGAGGGACTTGCAACACACTGATGTGCAATTAAGCGCTTATGGTGTGGGTGATGTGGATAATTATCCGCCGAGGTCTGTTATGGCTAAACAGGTTCGTTTTACTCAAGCAGGTATTGAAGCGGAAATAGTAACCCCGGTGGGGGCTGGCTTGTTAAGAGCGCCAGTATTAGGGCAGTTTAATCTACATAATTTGTTGGCAACGCTGGCTGTTTTATTGGGTAAGGGGATTGGCTTAGACGATGCGCTCAATGCCTTGCGGCAGGTTAAAACTGTGCCAGGTCGTATGGAACGTGTACAAGGCCCCGTGGGCGCTGCTTTGACGGTTGTCGATTATGCACACACCCCCGGTGCGTTGGAACAGGTATTAAAGGCAGTTCGTGTACATACCACGGGGCGTTTGTTATGTGTGTTTGGTTGTGGTGGTGATCGTGATAAGGGCAAGCGTCCCTTAATGGCGGCAGTGGCTGAGCGGCTAGCGGATCAGGTGATTGTGACCGATGACAATCCACGCACTGAGTCGCCAGCCAGTATTTTTGCAGATATAGCCACAGGTTTTGCAGAAAGTGCTCAGCTTGTGTTTGAGCATGATCGGGGCAAAGCGATTCGCTGGGCTATTCAACAAGCAGGGGCGGGGGATACGGTACTAATTGCTGGCAAAGGTCATGAAACAGTGCAAATTCTGGCTGATCGTACCGTGCCTTTTGATGATAGAGCACAAGCATCCTCGGCTTTGTGGGAGAGTGCTGCATGACTTGGTTAATGCTGACAGAGGTAGCTGATTTATGCGGAGCACGTTTACATGGTACTGATACAAGGCGAGCTGCCAATATTGCCATTGAGCGTGTAGAGCGTGACTCTAGACAAGTACAGCTTGGTGACTTGTTTTTGGCTTTGAAGGGTGAGCGCTTTGATGCACATGATTTTGTGACTCAAGTCGCGGGTAGAGCCAGTGCTGCTTTGGTATCTAGGGCAATAGAGGCCGATATTCCGCAATTGCTGGTTGATGATGTGCGTTTGGCTTTGGGACGATTTGCAGCAGGCTGGCGACAGCGCTACCAACATCCTGTGATTGGATTGACTGGTAGTAATGGCAAAACGACTTTGAAAGAGATGCTGAGCGCTATTTTATCGGTGCATGGGCAGACTTTGGCAACTATGGGTAATCTCAATAATGATATTGGTATGCCTTTGACTTTATTGCGCTTACGTGAGGCAGATCAGTTTGCTGTGATTGAAATGGGGGCTAATCATTTCGGTGAAATTGACTACCTGACGCGCATTGCCTGTCCTGATGTGGCGATTTTGAATAATGCAGGTGCAGCTCACTTGGAAGGTTTTGGGGATATTGCGGGTGTGGCGCGTGCTAAAGGTGAAATCTTTAATGGTCTAAGCGACTCAGGTATTGCCATTATTAATGCAGATGATATTCATGCTGATTACTGGCTGGGTCTGAACTTGGGTCGTGAGGTTGTTAGTTTTGGTATGGATGTTCCTGCGGATATGCAGGGCATTAATGATGACAAGGGTTTCATGATTCACTGTACCAGAAGCGGACAAGCTGTGTCGGTAAAACTGAAACTGTTGGGTAGGCATAATCAAATGAATGCTTTGGCAGCAGCAGCGGCAGCTTATAGCTTGGGATTGAGCTTGGAGTCTATTCGTCAGGGGCTTGAGTCTATCCAGGCGATAAAAGGGCGCTTATGCCCACACAAAGGTATTAAAGGCAGTTTAGTGGTAGATGATACTTATAATGCCAATCCAGCTTCTGTAGCGGCGGCAATTAATGTCCTAGCAGATATGCCAGGCAATAAGATATTGGTCTTGGGCAATATGGCCGAATTAGGGGAAGCGGGATTGGATGATCATAAATGGATAGGTCGCCAAGCGGCAGCAGCGGGCATTAATACCCTATTTACGTTGGGTGCACTGAGTCAGTACGCAGCTAATAGTTTTGGTGCAGGTGCTCAGGCTTTTAAACAGTTAGATGATTTGTTGTTGGCCTTAAAGCCAAATTTAGCTTCAGGAACCAAGGTATTAGTGAAAGGTTCTCGTTCTGCACGTATGGAGCGTGTGGTTGCAGCCTTGATTGAGCAACCTGAGCAAACTTGCAAGGGGGAAAAATCCTGATGTTGGTTTGGTTGTTCAAAGCGTTAAGCGAGTTTTATAGTGGTTTTAGCGTATTTCAGTACCTGACTTTAAGGAGCATTTTGGGCTTGTTAACCGCCTTGTTTATCGCGCTTTGGGCTGGACCTGGAGTGATACGTGCGTTAACTCGTTTGAAAATAGGTCAATACATTCGTGAAGATGGCCCGCAACATCAGATGAAAGCTGGTACGCCAACCATGGGCGGGGTAATGATTATTTTGGCGATTGCTGTATCCACCCTATTATGGGCAGATTTAAGTAATCGTTATGTTTGGGTAGTACTCGGGGTGACGTTGGGGTTTGGTTTGGTAGGTGGTTTGGATGACTATATCAAGCTAAAACAACGCCGTAATTTAGGTTTGACTGCTAAACAAAAATATGTAGCTTTGAGTGCTATTGGTTTTATTGCCGCCTGTTATTTGTTTTTTTCAGCACAAACATCAACGGAAACCACTTTGTTTATGCCCATTTTTAAAGAGGCGCATTGGCAAATGGGGTACTTATTTATTCCCTGGGTTTACTTGGTCGTGGTCGGCTCTAGTAATGCGGTCAATCTGACCGATGGCCTGGATGGCTTGGCCATAATGCCAACTATTTTGGTAGCTGGCGGTTTAGCTATTTTTGCTTATGGTAGTGGTCACGCTACGATTTCTCAATATTTAGGCATCCCGCGTGTAGCCGGTGCTGGTGAGATTGTTATTTTTTGTGGTGCTATTTTTGGCGCTGGCTTAGGTTTTTTGTGGTTTAACACTTATCCAGCTCAGGTATTTATGGGCGATGTCGGGGCGCTCGCTTTGGGTGCAGCACTGGGCATTGTTGCTGTCGTGGTTAGACAGGAAGTGGTGTTGGCGATTATGGGAGGAGTATTCGTACTGGAAACGCTATCGGTAATTATGCAGGTCGGGTATTTCAAGGCGACGGGTGGTAAACGCATTTTTCGTATGGCACCACTACATCACCACTATGAAAAGAAAGGCTGGCCTGAGCCTAAAGTGATTGTTCGATTTTGGATCATTACGGTCATTTTGGTGATGATTGGTCTGGCGACTTTGAAAATTCGCTAGGTATTTGTTTAATAAAGAGTGTCATTTTGTGAGTACGCAGCCAATTAACAATTGGGATACCTTGGTTGTCGGTCTGGGACAAACGGGACTGTCAATCGCTCGCTATTTGCGTCGCAAGGGGATTAAGTTTGCGGCGGTGGATAGTCGTTCCCAGCCTCCGGGGGGGGAGTTGATGGCTACGGAATTTGCAGATGTACCTTGCCATTTTGGTGCTTTTAGTCAGGCCAAGCAGTGGTTTTTGCACGCTAAAACATTGGTTGTTAGTCCGGGTGTTGCTATAGCAATGCCTGAGATTCAAGCAGCTCAACAACAAGGTGTTGAAGTTATTGGTGATGTGGAGTTATTTGTGCGTGAAGCACAGGCACCGATTCTGGCGATCACCGGCTCTAATGGCAAAAGCAGTGTAACAAGCTTGCTTGCTTTAATGGCACAGCAAGCAGGTTTGCGCGCTTATGCCGGAGGTAATTTGGGTTTTGTGGCCTTGGATATGTTGCTTGAACCCATACCTGATTATTACATACTGGAGTTGTCTAGTTTTCAATTGGAAACAACGTATTCACTCCAAGCCAAGGCTGCGGTAGTTCTTAATGTCAGTGAAGATCATATGGATCGTTATACTGATTTGGCGGACTATGCTCGGGCGAAACAGGTGATTTATCAGCATTGCCAGTGCGCTGTTTTTAATCGGGACGATGCGCTGGTGATGGCTATGTCTGCCAGTATACAAACGCAAACAGGGTGTTGTTTTAGTTTTGGTGAGTCTGCGCCTGAAGCGGGGCAATATGGCTTGCTTAAGCAGCAAGGAAAAATATGCTTGGCGCGTGGTAGTGAGTGTTTGCTGGCTTTGGATGAGATGCGTTTGGCGGGTACTCACAATGCCATGAACGCCTTGGCAGCATTGGCATTGGGTGAGGCAGTGGGTTTGCCGCGAGCTGCTATGCTGCAAGCGGTTCGTGAGTTTGCTGGTTTGCCACATCGTACTCAATGGGTGCGATTGCGTCGTGGTGTGAATTGGTATAACGATTCTAAAGGAACGAATGTCGGAGCGACCGTAGCCGCTTTAAAAGGTTTACTTGGGCAAACCGTTTTGATTGCGGGTGGACAAGGTAAAGGTGCTGATTTTACACCCTTAGCTGAGGCGGTACGTTCAGGGACTCGTGCATTAGTGTTGCTAGGTGAGGATGCTGAAAAAATAGCAACCGTTGTTGCCGGTATTGTGCCTTGCCATTATGCGGACGATATGCAGTCTGCGGTGGCATTGGCGGCAGAGTTAGCTTTGCCGGGCGATAATGTTTTGCTGTCGCCTGCTTGTGCCAGTTTTGACATGTTTAAACATTATGTTCATCGCGGTGAAGTATTTGCCGATTGTGTCGGAGGTTTACCAGCATGAACACTAATAAACCTTTTACTGGTTTGGAGCGTTTAGACAGTATTCAGTGGTCGCGTTATGTTGATCGTGATTTATTGTTGGCTTTTTTCGCCTTATTGGGCATTGGTTTAGTGATTTTAGGCTCAGCCTCTTTTTGGGTGGCAGAAAAGCAGTATAGCGATGCTTATTACTATTTAAATCGCCAGTTACTCTTTATGGCGCTGGGTCTGGTTGTAATGGTGTTGTTGTATCAGGTGCGTACGGTTTTTTGGGAGCGTTTGGGTGTAGGGCTGCTACCCATTTTGATTTTACTGTTGCTATTGGTGTTAATTCCGGGCATTGGGCATGAGGTGAATGGCAGTCGTCGCTGGCTGAACTTTGGTTTTATGAGCTTGCAAGTGTCAGAGTTAGTCAAAGTGATCATGATTGTCTATTTGGCGGGTTATATGGTTAGACACGGCAAGCGTTTGGCTGAGTCACCTTCCTATCAACCTTTAATCATTCCACTGGTTGTTTTAGGTGTGATTGGTGGTTTGCTCGTTGTAGAACCTGATTTTGGTTCAACGGTTATTGTCATTGTTGTAGGTTTGGGGATGTTGTTTTTGGGTGGTGTACCCATGAAGCGTCTGGGGTTGTTATTTGCGGGCGCTGTGACTGTGATGATTCCGCTGGCTATGATGGGCTATCGTGGAGACCGTGTGGATGCTTGGTGGAATCCTTGGGCTTATGAAAGTGGTAAGGGCTATCAAACTGTACATGCTTTGATGGCGGTAGGTGATGGTGGCTGGTTTGGTAATGGTTTGGGGGCAGGGGTAGAAAAGTTATTTTATCTACCTGAGGCTCATAATGACTTTATTTTTTCGGTTTTAGCGGAAGAGTTTGGCTTTATAGGCATGCTGGTGGTGCTGATTTTGTTTGCTTGGATGGTTTACCGTGCGTTTGTGATTGGTTTCCAAGCGGATAAGCAGGGTTTGCACTTTGGTGCTTATATCGCTTACGGCATTGGGTTTTGGTTAGGTTTGCAGGTTATTTTGCATGTGGGGGTTAATTTAGCCGTTTTACCACCCAAAGGTTTAACGCTGCCTTTGGTGAGTTACGGTGGTAGTAGTTTGATCAGTATATTGGTGGCGATGGCCTTATTAATGCGGGTACATCGTGATACACAAATTAGCTTATTTGGCATGTCAAGCAGTGAGCTGAAACGGCATCAGGCGCGTACTGTTAGTGCGCTAGCACCAAGAAGAACACTCCAGTCGGATACGGCAAGGAAGCCAGCAAATGTCTGAAAAACGTCCTATTTTAATTACAGCAGGTGGTACAGGGGGGCATGTTTACCCAGGTCTGGCCGTTGCTAATGCTCTACGGGCTCAGGGTATTCCTGTGGTTTGGATGGGAACACGTGCAGGCTTGGAGGCCAGAGTAGTACCAGCGGCTGATATTCCTATGGCTTGGCTGACTATTAGTGGTTTGCGTGGTAAAGGAGCGCTAGCCTTATTATTAGCTCCAGTTCGTTTAGCGGTCGCAGTCGCTCAGTCTATTGGCATTATGCTTAAACACAAGCCTGTCGTTGTATTGGGAATGGGAGGTTTTGTTTCTGGGCCTGGTGGTTTGGTGGCTGCTTTAATGGCAAAGCCCCTGATTATTCATGAACAAAACGCTGTACCCGGTTTAACTAATAAATTACTTTCTAGGCTAAGTAAGCGGGTTTTGGAGGGGTTTCCGGGTACTTTTCCTGCTAGCGCTAAGGTAGAAGCTACTGGTAATCCGGTACGTCAGGCCATTGCAAGCTTGCCTAGGCCGATGGAGCGCATGGCTGAACGTGAGGCAGAGCCATTACATCTGTTGGTCATTGGTGGCAGTTTAGGTGCTGCTGCTTTAAACAGCATTGTGCCCAAAGCCTTGTTTTTATTGCCCCAAAATCAACGTCCAAGAGTGCGCCATCAGGCGGGAACACGTAATCTGGACGAAGCTCAACAAAATTACAGCAAGTCATTTGTCACAGCAGAAGTGACCGCCTTTGTTGAGGATATGGCTGAAGCTTATGCTTGGGCGGATTTGATTATTTGTCGTGCAGGTGCATTAACAGTAGCAGAAGTGGCCGCAGCAGGATTGGCCGCTGTATTTGTGCCTTATCCTTATGCTGTGGATGATCATCAAACGGCCAATGCGTTGTATCTGGTAGAAAATGAGGCTGCCTTATTGATTCAGCAAAAGGATTTAAGTCCTGAAAAACTGGCTGAGGTTTTAAGCGGTTTGCTTAAAGACAGAACTCGTTTGGTTAAGATGGGCATTGCAGCGCGTCATTTGGCGAAGCCAACAGCGACTGATCAAGTAGCTGCAATTTGTGCCGCTTATGCTGGCTATGCGTTTGATCTGGGAATAAAAGAACAAGGGGATCCAGTATGAAAGCAGGGAATGACAGCTTACTACGCAAGCGCATTAACCGTTTGCACTTCATCGGAATCGGTGGTGCAGGTATGGGGGGGATTGCAGAGGTCGTTGCCAATTTAGGTTATAGCGTCACAGGCTCAGATGTGAATGAAAGCGTGATGACGCGCCGCTTGGAGTCCTTGGGTATTACTGTTTTCAAAGGGCATGCAGCCCACCAGATTGAAGGGGCTGATGTCATTGTGGTGTCGACTGCGATTGACGACAAAAACCCAGAAATAGTGGCAGCACGAGAGCAACGTATGCCTATTGTACGCCGCGCAGAAATGTTAGCCGAGCTGATGCGTTTTCGTCAGGGTATCGCTGTTGCAGGGACGCATGGTAAAACCACAACAACCAGTCTTATTACCAGTTTGCTGGTTGAGGGGGGCATGGATCCGACCTATGTGATTGGTGGCAAGCTGAATAGCTCAGCTTGTAATTCCAAATTAGGCACGGGTGAGTATCTCGTTGCGGAGGCGGACGAAAGCGATGCTTCGTTTTTGCATTTACAGCCTATGTTGGCTGTGGTGACGAATATTGATGAAGACCATATGTCGACCTATGGGGGTGACTTTGCGCACCTGAAGCAGACATTTATTGAGTTTTTACATCATTTGCCTTTTTACGGTTTGGTGGTGTTGTGCGTTGATGATGAGCATGTACGCGCAATTATGCCCGATGTTAATCGGCCAGCGATCACGTATGGTATTGAGCAGGCGGCTGATATTCGTGCTTCGAATGTTCGTTATAAAGGTATGCAGAGCTTTTTTACGGTGCACTTTGCTAAGCGGGGTTGGGATGCCTTGGACGTTGTGTTGAATTTGCCCGGACAGCACAATGTGTTGAATGCGCTGGCTGCCATTGCAGTGGCGACAGAATTAGATGTGTCTGACAGTGCTATTTTGGCCGCTCTGAAAAAGTTTGATGGCGTAGGACGGCGGTTTCAGTTGTACGGTGACATTGATTTTGGCAAGGGCAAAGCGACCTTGGTGGATGATTATGGCCATCATCCGCGTGAGATGTTGGCAACACTGAAAGCAGCACGGGGAGTCTGGCCTGAGCGCCGTTTAGTACAAATATTCCAGCCACACCGTTATACCCGTACACGGGATTTGTTTGAGGATTTTACGCAGGTTTTATCTGAGGCTGATGTGTTGGTTTTGCTAGATGTCTATCCAGCTAATGAGCACCCTATACCCGGAGCGGATGGTCGAGCTTTGGCTAGAGCGATTCGTATTCGTGGCAAAGTAGATCCTATTTTTGTGACCGATGTGGAAGATGTGCCGGGGGTCTTGAAGCATATATTGCAGGACGGTGATGTATTGCTGACGCAAGGCGCGGGTAGCGTGGGGGCTTTGGCTGCCAGTTTGCCGGAAAAGTTAGCAGCTAAGCAGGATGATAATAAGGGGGTCAATGGACGATGAGTTTAAGTCAGGACAAGTTTGGCAAGGTGGCTGTGCTGTACGGTGGTTGGGCAGCAGAACGTCCAGTTTCTTTAAAAAGTGGTGCTACGGTGCTGAAAGGGCTACAGGACAGCGGTGTTGATGCTCATGGTATTGATGTCGGACGTGATATTTTGCAGGTATTACAAGCAGGGCAATTTGATCGTGTTTTTAATATTTTGCACGGTCGTTATGGTGAAGACGGTATTTTGCAAGGGGCGTTGGAGTTATTAAATGTGCCTTATACCGGCTGCGGTGTCATGGCCTCAGCTTTGAGTATGGATAAGGTGGCGACGAAGCGTTTGTGGTTAGGAACGGGATTGACTACGCCTGATTTCTGCATTTTAGACGCAACTACGGATTTTAATGCGGTGGTGGCGCAGTTAGGTTTGCCTTTGGTGGTTAAGCCAGCTTTGGAGGGTTCGAGCATTGGTTTAAGTAAGGTAAAACAGGCAGATGAATTGCCTGCTGCGTATGAGAAAGCAGCCAGTTGTGACTCGGTAGTGATTGCTGAACCTTGGATTACGGGAGGGGAATACACCGTTAGTTTGCTAGCGGGAACAGCATTGCCGGTCATTCGTATTGAAGTGCCTGGTGAGTTTTATGACTACGAGGCCAAGTATGTTTCCAATGATACTCGGTATTTCTGCCCCTGTGGTTTAGATGCTGCTGAAGAGCAAGCGATGCAAGCTTTGGCACTAAAGGCTTTTGAGACCCTTGGTGGCCGAGCTTGGGGACGTATAGACCTGATGCGGGATCAGTCAGGTAAGCATTGGTTGCTAGAAGCTAATACGAATCCGGGAATGACGGATCACAGTCTAGTGCCAATGGCGGCACGTGCAATGGGTATGGATTTTAATGCGCTGGTAGTGCGTATATTGGAGACAACACTTTAATGGTGCGCAAGGCAGGCACAACGACAACACGCAAAAACGCTGCTCGGGCAAAGTCTAGGTTGGCGGTTAAGCCAAAGTCGCGCGCGACAAAACCGCGCAAGACTAAGCCAATGGCGCGGCAGTTGAAACCTAAAACTAAATCCAGAGCTAAAAGCAAACTATCACGCACTTGGGGTTTGCCTGCTTGGGTTGGTTCGCCTGGATTTTTGAGGTTGGCGACAATACTAGCCAGCTTAATGGTTTTATTGGGTGCTGCTTTATGGTTGAAAGTTTGGATCAGTAAGCCGGAGACACTGACGATTGCACAGGTTCAGTGGGAAGGTGATTTTCGTTATTACGATTTGAATGAATTAGAGGCGTTGGCCAAGCCTTATCTGGCGACCAATTTGTATTTGTTAAAGTCGCAGGAGTTGGAGAGAACATTGGAAGCCCATGATTGGGTGAGAGATGTTAGTTTGCGCAAGCTTTGGCCTGCTCAGTTAATTATTTCGGTGGAATCCCAAGCACCTATTGCCTTTTGGGGCAGTGATCGTTTGCTGAATCGCTATGGCGAGATTTTTTACGGCTCTTTGCCTGATAAGCAGGGAATTATCCCGCTTATTTATAGTCCGCATGATAACGGTCGGGAAATGGGTGAGCGCTATGTCAGTTTGATGCAATCACTACGCGGATTGGGTTTGGAGATTATTGCCCTGACAGAAAACGAACGGGGTGCTTGGCAGATGAAGTTGCGGCAAGGACCTGTCGTACTGATTGGCGATAAGGATCAAGCTAAACGTATCCAACGCTTCAAAGTAGGCTATGAACGGGAGCTTCAGGATACCTTCAGTGAAATAGAGCGCATTGATTTGCGCTATACCAACGGTTTTGCCGTGAAATGGAAGCAAGGTTCCAAAGGTGCCAGCGGGGATATAGGTTTCCTAGGTAGCCCTGTACAAAGGAATTTCGGGAGCTAATGATGAAAAGAAGTGATCAGAACACAATCGTCGCGTTGGATATCGGTACCTCCAAGGTCGTGGCTATGGTCGGCGAGGTGAATGAGAACGGTCGCCTAGAGGTGATCGGAATCGGTACGAGTCCTTCCCGAGGTTTGAAGAAAGGCGTAGTCGTCAATATTGAATCGACCATTCAGTCTATCCAGCGTGCCGTTGAGGAAGCTGAGTTAATGTCAGGCTTGCGTATTAGCTCGGTTTATGTGGGTATAGCAGGTAGTCATGTGCGTAGCCTTAATTCACATGGCATTGTGGCGATTAAGGATAAGGAGGTGACCGCTCTGGATGTAGAGCGAGTTATGGATGCTGCACGTGCGGTTGCGATTCCGGCAGATCAACGGATTTTACATTTACTGCCGCAGGAATATGTGATCGACCAACAGGAAGGCATACGCGAACCCGTGGGTATGTCAGGCGTGCGTTTGGAAGCGCGAGTACATTTGGTCACGGCTGCTCATAGTGCTGCACAGAACATTATTAAGTGTGTGGAGCGGTGTGGTTTGCAAGTAGAGGACATCATTCTGGAGCAGGTGGCTTCTAGCTACGCGGTGCTTGAGGAGGATGAAAAAGAGTTGGGTGTTTGCCTAGTAGATATTGGTGGTGGTACGAGTGATATTGCTGTGTTTTTGGGCGGTGCTATTCACCATACGGCGGTCATTCCTATTGCAGGCGACCAGGTAACGAATGACATCGCTGTTGCTGTAAGAACGCCTACCCAACATGCTGAAACCATCAAAGTACGCTATGGCTGTGCCTTGCGGCAATTATTGGAGGATGAAGCGTTTATTGAAGTACCTGGTGTAGGAGAGCGAGAGCCTCGCAGCCTGTCCACACAGACATTGGCTTCGGTGATTGAGCCTCGCTATGAAGAATTATTTTCATTGGTGTTGGAAGAGCTAAGGCGTAGTGGTTATGAAGAGCGTATTGGCGCCGGTATTGTGTTAACGGGTGGAACCTCGAAAATGCCCGGTGCCATTGAACTGGCGGAGGAAGTATTCCATATGCCAGTGAGATTAGGCATGCCACGTGACATTGGTGGATTACGTGGCGAAGTTGAAAACCCCATCCACTCAACCGGGGTGGGTTTACTGCTGTACGGGATTGCACAGCAGGCTTACGGAGCAAGACGCACTTATACGTCTCATATTGAGCCGGAAGGATGGTGGGTGCGTTTTAAGCAGTGGTTTAACGGAAATTTCTGATAGTTGGAGAATGGGCATGTTTGAGTTAATGGATAATGTCGATAAAGGTGCCGTCATTAAGGTTGTCGGTGTAGGTGGCGGCGGCGGTAATGCTGTGGCCAATATGGTGGTTTCTGGTATTGAAGGTGTGGAATATATTTGCGCCAATACCGATTCCCAAGCCTTAAAAATGGTTGGTGTTGATCACGTGCTGCAATTAGGTACGAATTTAACCAAAGGTTTAGGCGCGGGTGCTAATCCTGAAGTAGGACGTGAAGCCGCCATGGAAGATCGTGAGCATGTCAAAGAGCTGATTCGCGGCACGGATATGCTGTTTATTACCGCTGGTATGGGTGGTGGCACAGGCACAGGTGCAGCGCCTGTAGTAGCCGAAATTGCACGCGATTTGGGTATTTTGACAGTCGCCGTCGTGACGCGTCCTTTCCCATTTGAAGGTCCTCGGCGTATGAAAGCAGCCGATGCGGGCATTATGGAGTTGGCACGCCATGTTGATTCTTTGATTACTATTCCAAATCAGAAGCTTTTGACCTCTTTGGGTAAGAATGTTTCTTTATTGGATGCTTTCAAAGCCGCGAACAATGTATTGTTGAATGCTGTACAGGGGATTGCTGAACTGATTACCCGCCCGGGTTTAATCAATGTTGACTTTGCTGATGTGCGGACGGTTATGTCTGGCATGGGTGTCTCTATGATGGGTACGGGCAAAGCACAAGGCGATGAGCGTGCTGCTAAAGCGGCTCAGGCAGCTATCTCTAGTCCTTTGCTGGAAGATATTTGCCTAGATGGTGCCAAAGGGATTTTAGTCAATATTACGGCGGGTCTCGATATGGGTATCCACGAGTTTGAAGAAGTCGGCGAAGTAATTCGTCAGTTTGCTTCAGATGAAGCTACTGTCGTAGTGGGTACAGTTATTGATCCCGAAATGAGTGATGAAATTCGTGTCACACTCGTTGCCACAGGCTTGGAAGAAGGCGCAATAGGAAGTCGAGGAGCTAAATCTGCTACAAAAGAGCAGGTTAAAAAACGCCCTGATCTGCGTCCTGTTGAAATCGACCAAAATGTAGCTGGCATGTCTTCTAGAGTCGCTGCTAATGGTGGTGGTCGCGCTGTATCAGGTCGTGGTGTTTACGAGCAAAAATCAGGTTATGAGTCTGGTGTGCTGGATATTCCTGCCTTTTTGCGTAATCAGGCAGACTAGGCCAGTTTGAAGATTTTGATCCTAGAAAGTTCTGTACATGCCTTAAAATGGCTGATTAATTAATCAGCCGTTAGGCGGTGTTATTGTATTCAAGCATGGTGTTAAGCTTGACAAAGGTGAACTTTATGCATAATGACCTTTTATTTGTGTGCTAATATTCTGCCGTTTTAACTAGACTTAGAATTTTCAGGCAAAAATGAAGCAAAAATTAGAGGCTGAATCGTGCTGAGACAAAGAACTTTAAAAAAAGCGGTATCTTCAGTCGGTATAGGGTTACATTCAGGTAAAAAAGTGTCGATGACACTGCGTCCAGCAGCCAGTAATACAGGTATAGTATTTCGGCGTACTGACTTGTCGGGAATACCGGAGATTTTTCTACATCCAGACTGTGTGGGCGAAACTACGTTATGTACGGCTTTAGTGGCTAAGCATGTCAAGGTGGCTACCGTTGAGCATTTGTTGTCTGCTTTAGCGGGATTGGGTATTGATAATTTGTATGTAGAGGTTGACGCTCCAGAAATTCCGATTATGGATGGTAGTGCTGCGCCTTTCCTTTATCTCTTGTTAGCGGCTGGCATTGAAGAACAGCGAGCCGCAAAGCGTTTCATCCGTATTAAAAAGACCGTTGAATTCCGCAAGGGCAATAGTTGGGCTGCTTTAATGCCTTATAATGGTTTTCGTGCTTCTTTTGATATTCACTTTAATCATCCCGCTGTTGATACCAGTGGGCAAAGCATGAGTATTGATTTTTCCAACCAAGCTTATGCCAGTGAAATTGCCCGAGCACGCACTTTTGGTTTCATGAAAGATATTGATCTATTGCGTGCTAAGAATTTGGTTTTAGGTGGTAGTTTGGAAAATGCCATTGTGCTGGATGAGTTCCGTGTGCTGAATCCAGAAGGTTTGCGTTACCAAGATGAATTTGTGCGCCATAAGGTTTTGGATGCTGTTGGTGATTTGTATACTTTGGGACACGGTATTATTGGTGCTTTTCATGGTCATAAAGCTGGGCACGCGATTAATAATTTACTCGTTCGTGAGCTATTACAACAACAAGATGCTTGGGAAATGGTGAGTTTGGATGAAAGTGATAAAAAACAGGCTATTTTCGCTGATAATTATGCCACTTTAGCTGTTTAGCGAATTACACTTTACACACTGGGTTCACTTGATCAGTTTTTTGATTCCGTTTGGTTTGAGTCTTGTCCTGCCAGCGTTATGTTTAACAGAGACTGGCGTAGCTCTGGATCGTTAATATCGTTAGCAATACTGCTCAATATATGGGCTGTTTCTGCGCTGATAGGGCGTCTGCCTGTTTTCTTGGCAAACCTTGCCAGAGGTAGCGTTATCAATTTAATATCCAGACCGATGAGCTTGATATTGAGTGCTTCATTGAGGTATTTACAGAGTTCTTTCTGCATAAATCGTGCTTGTGTCGCCAAATGAGGATCATCTGTCAGCAACAACAAACGGCGGTTGCGCAGGATAGGCCAGGTGCGGTCTTGAACGGGTATAGCCATATATTGTTCGATCAACTGAGCCAGTTGCCCCAATTGAGTCAGTTTTGTTGCCAAGTCAGTGTGAACTAGATGACTGATTTTCTTCATCTGCTTAGTGTACTACCTCTATTAGCCAAGTATGAAAAAATAAAGTGGCTAGTGTTTTATCCGCAAAGGGCGTACAGCATAACAAGGTATTGGCATGAAGGTTATTTGTATCGGTCGTGATGGAACGCGTTTTGCAGCGTTTAAAGTCAGTTTTGTTTGGCATTTGTTGTTACCTATCAGTTTGATGGTCTTGGTGATGATGGCTCTTGCGGTTAATCAGTTTGTGGATAAACACCAAAGAAGTTGGGTTGATACTTATACGCCTCAAGCAAACTTTGCACCTGAACAGGCTGAAAAGTTGATGGCTGCCTTGGGACAACAACTTAATGCTGTATATGAGATGAAGCAAGCTTATGCTGATTATACGGTTGATGTCGATACCCTTGCAGTACGGCTCGGTGCATTAGAGGCTGAAATGGCTCGCTTGAATGCAGTGGCCAAACGAGTCATTAAACGCGCTAAGCTTGACCCTGAAGAGTTTGGCTTGGAACAGACGCCGCCGCGTGGTGGCTTGGAAGAAAATTACATGCCTGCGGTTACGCCTAGCGTTTCTAATCAGGCGTTGTTAGGGACGTTCGAGCAAACTGAGATGCAAATTGATCGTCACCGCAGTGTGCTGGAAGGGCTGTATCAAATACTAGCGGGATTGGCGCTAGAGCAGGAAATTGTACCATCCTTTAGTCCAGTGAATAAGGGGTATATTTCCTCTCGTTTTGGTTCACGACGTGATCCATTCAATGGCCGGATGCGGCAACATCGTGGTTTGGATTTTGCAGGCCCCAAGGGGACAGATATTTATTCTGTTGCGGGTGGTGTTGTTTCATTTGTGGGACGGCGTGGTGGTTATGGCAAAGTAGTTGAGGTCGATCACGGCAGCGGCTTTTTAAGCCGCTATGCTCATCTCAATGAAGTTTTGGTAGAAAACGGGACAGTAGTCACTAAAGGCAGTCGTATTGCTGCGATGGGCAGCACAGGGCGTTCAACAGGATCACATCTTCACTTGGAAATTTTGCAAAATGGTGAGCCAGTCGACCCTGAACAATATTTAGAAAATCTGGAATAAAGTTAAGCTTAATACGGCTTGGAGACGTTATACTTCCCACCATTATGGATAGACAGCTTTTTATGCTGTTATCGTATTTTTCACAAAGCCCTTGTTTTTGTTTAAACAGGACAAATACTGTGCTTAGTTAAGCCGTAATCGTGAAAGGGAGTGCCAATCGTCTCGTATAGCGATCGGAAAACTGTCGATCAGTTAAGACATTGGCTAATGAATTAGGAGAAAATAAAAGCTATGCTGGGTTCTGTCGCCAAAAAGATATTTGGAAGCCGCAATGATCGGCTGGTCAAGGCTTATTTTAAAATTGTTAAGACTATTAATGCTTTGGAAGACGAGTACTCCAAACTCACTGATGATGCACTAAAGGCTAAAACGCTCGAATTTCAGGAACGTTTGAAAAATGGCAGTACGCTGGATGATATTCAGGCGGAAGCTTTTGCTGTCGTGCGTGAGGCTAGCCAGCGTATTCTGGGTATGCGCCATTACGATGTGCAAATGATTGGCGGTATGGTGTTGCACAATGGCAAAATTGCTGAAATGCGTACCGGCGAGGGCAAAACATTAGTAGCGACTTTGGCCGCTTACCTAAATGCGTTGTCAGGTAAAGGGGTGCATGTTATTACTGTGAACGATTACCTAGCACAGCGTGATGCAAATTGGATGTCAAGCTTGTATGGTTTTTTGGGTTTGTCGACTGGGGTTATTATTAATGGTCTGAACCAAGAGCAACGCCGTCAAGCTTACGCAGCGGATATTACTTATGGGACCAATAATGAGTTTGGCTTCGATTATCTGCGTGACAATATGGCTTTTTCCAAAGATGAAAGGGTCCAGCGTCCTTTGTCTTATGCGATTGTCGACGAAGTTGACTCCATCTTAATTGATGAAGCGCGTACACCGCTGATTATTTCCGGCCCTAGTCAGGATGCTTCCGATCTTTACCATGCTTTGAATGACCTGATACCTAAGCTCGTACGCCAAGCGGAAGAAGATAGTGAAGAAGGGGACTTTTGGGTCGATGAAAAAGCCAAGCAAGTTTTTCTGTCTGAAAATGGACAAGAGCGTGCGGAGCAATTATTGCGCGAAGCAGGCATATTGCCAGCAGATCAAGGACTTTACGATTCTGCTAGTATTTCCATATTGCACCACTTGAATGCGGCGTTACGTGCTCATGCCCTGTTCCAAAAGAATGTAGATTACATTGTGCGTGACAATAAAATCGTTATTGTTGACGAGTTTACCGGGCGCACTATGCCAGGTCGTCGTTGGTCAGAAGGTCTGCATCAAGCCATTGAAGCGAAGGAGAAGGTTGAGATACAAGCAGAAAACCAGACTTTGGCGTCCATTACTTTCCAGAATTATTTCCGTCTGTACGAAAAACTTTCTGGTATGACGGGTACGGCAGATACCGAAGCCTTCGAGTTACAACAAATTTATGGGCTTGAGGTGGTTGTTATTCCAACTCATCGTCCCATGATTCGTGATGATGCTAACGATTTGGTTTATCTTACAGCCGAGGAAAAGTTTGATGCTATTTTGGAGGATATTAAGCAATGCACAGAAAAGGGACAACCTGTGTTGGTGGGTACAGCCTCGATTGAAACGTCTGAATTAGTGTCAGGCAAGCTGAAAAAGATGCGTATACCGCATGAAATTCTGAATGCTAAACAACATGAGCGCGAAGCCCATATTATTGCTAATGCAGGGCGGCCAGGCGCAGTCACTATTGCTACTAATATGGCGGGTCGTGGTACAGATATTGTATTGGGCGGCAATTTGGATGAAGAGCTGTCACAATTAGCTGAAAATGCGCCCCAAGAAGCTAAAGACAAGATCCGATCTATGTGGTTGAAGCGCCATGATACTGTGGTTGCAGCCGGTGGTCTGCATATTGTTGGCACTGAGCGCCACGAGTCTCGCCGTATTGATAATCAGTTGCGTGGGCGCGCTGGGCGTCAGGGTGATCCTGGTTCTTCCCGCTTCTATCTATCGCTGGAAGATAATTTGATGCGTATTTTTGCATCAGATCGTGTCAAGGGAATGATGCAGCGTTTGGGTATGGAAAAAGGGCAAGCGATTGAGGCGGGTTTGGTTTCCAAATCGATTGAAAATGCTCAGCGTAAGGTTGAAGCCCATAACTATGATATTCGTAAGCATTTGTTGGAATACGATGATGTTGCGAATGATCAGCGTAAAGTGATCTATGAGCAACGTTCTGATTTGTTAGAAGCAGAGGATATTCACGACACGATTGATTCGATTCGTCACGATGTGATTGATGAGCTGATTAGTCGCTATATTCCACCCAATAGCGTGGATGAGTTATGGGATGTGTCCGGTCTGGAACAGCAGTTGCAAACGGACTTTAATTTAAGCTTAGCGATCCAGCAATGGTTAGATGACGATAAGAGTCTTTACGAAGAGAATTTACGCGAGCGCATCCAAGAAGAAGTACATAAAACCTTACAAGAAAAAGAAGCCATCATTGGTTCTGGCAATATGCGTCGTTTAGAACGTGATGTGATGCTGCATATTCTAGATTCACACTGGAAAGAGCACTTGGCTGCAATGGATTATTTGCGCCAGAGCATTGGACTGCGTGGTTATGCACAGAAAAATCCCAAGCAGGAATACAAGCGCGAAGCTTTCGAAATGTTCCAGCAATTGTTGGATAATATTAAACATGATGTTATTTCCTTCCTAGCTCGTGTCCAGATCAGCGAGCCTGCCGCGCCACCTGTGCCAGAGCATCAAGCTCAAGCTATGGAATTTTCACACCCTAGCGCATCCAGTGCTTTTGCAGATGATGACGAAGTAGTCGAAGCGGTGACGCCTGAGCAGCAGCCCATTCGCCGTGAAGGTGATAAAGTAGGGCGTAATGATCCTTGTCCTTGTGGTTCAGGTAAAAAATACAAGCATTGTCATGGAAAGCTGAGTTGATATGGCGGTCAATTTATCTGCCCCTGAGGATTTATTAGCCGTAAACGGTATACGTTTAGCGGCAGTGAATGCAGGTATTCGCTACAAAAATCGCAATGATGTGCTGCTGATGGAGTTAGCAGAAGGTACACAAGTCGCCGCTGTATTTACGCGTAATGCGTTTTGTGCAGCACCGGTTACGGTAGCACGTGAACACTTGGCTGCCGCTGAGCCGCGTTACTTATTGATTAACGCAGGCAATGCAAATGCGGGTACAGGTGCGGCAGGCTTACAGGCGGCGCGTGAATGTTGCGCCATTGTGGCTGAGTTGACTGGCGTTGCGGCTAACCAAGTATTACCTTTTTCTACGGGTGTAATTGGGCAATCCTTGCCTGTGCAGCATTTTGCTAAAGTTTTGCCACAGGCTGTTGCGCAATTGGATGCTTCCGCTTGGGCGGATGCTGCCAAAACTATTATGACGACGGATACTGTGCCTAAGGCTATCAGTCGTCAGCTTGATTTGTCAGGTGGTTGTGTGACTATCACGGGCATCGCCAAAGGCTCAGGGATGATCCATCCTGATATGGCGACCATGTTGGCTTATGTTGCGACGGATCTCTGTTTGCCGCAGCAAGCCTTACAGCCCTTATTGAGTGAAGTTTGTGATGTCAGTTTTAATAGCATTACGGTTGATGGTGATACCTCGACGAATGATGCTTTGATTTTGGCGGCAACTGGGGTATCTGGTGTTCAACTAGAGACAGCAGCGGATAAACTGGCTTTTCAACAAGCTTTGCAGGAAGTGTGTTTGTATCTGGCACAAGCGATCGTGCGGGATGGCGAAGGAGCCAGCAAGTTTATTAGTGTGATGGTTGAAGGTGCTCTCCACCGCGCAGAAGCCCGTAAAGTAGCACAGACTGTTGCTTTATCCCCTTTAGTAAAAACAGCGATGTTTGCCAGTGATCCTAACTGGGGACGTATTCTGGCGGCGGTGGGACGTAGTCCTATTGATCAGTTGGATGTTTCAAAAGTTAGCATTTTTTTGGGTAATACTTTATTAATTGAACAAGGCCAACCCGCTGCAACGTATACCGAAGAGCGAGGACAGCTTGAAATGAAGCAGGATGAAATTGTGGTGCGCATTTTATTGAACCGAGGTGAGGCCAGCACGACCGTTTGGACTTGTGATTTTTCCTACGATTATGTCAAGATTAACGCCGAATACCGTAGTTGAACCCGCTTGGATACATGTAGTTGCTGCTGTCATTTGGGACAGTGACGACCGGATTCTGTTAGCGCGCCGTCCTTCTCATAAGCATCAAGGTGACAGGTGGGAGTTTCCGGGCGGAAAAGTTGAGCAAGGAGAAGTCGCCCAAGTTGCTTTAGCACGTGAGTTAGCAGAGGAACTGGGCTTGCTAACAATGCCAGAAGCCTTTTATCCTTTTATTCAGGTGCGTCACTGTTATACGGACAAAGCGATCTTTTTGGATGTATGGAGTGTGCGTGACTTTAAGGGTAAGCCTTGTGGACTGGAAGGTCAGGAAGTACAATGGTTCGCTGTTTCAGCATTAACTGATTTAGTATTCCCTGAAGCTAATCTTCCCATTCTGGATAAATTAAAAACTGTCGCTCAAGCATCCAAATCGGGTATAAGTTGACTACTAATCCGTTGGATAGCATCTTTCAGTTGTAGTTTTCGTCGCTTCAAGCGTGTTAGCATAAATTGATCACAGTCAGGATCGTGCACTAGCTCACTGATCTGTTGATCTAGTAAGCGATGTTCTTGGCGTAGTTCAAACAAGTGACGACGCAGGTCTAATTCTTGCTCAGTGCTTAATATCATAAGGTATTGGGGTTTGCCTTAGTTGTTTTACTTGGTGATTAGTGTGCGGCGTTTCTTTTCTTTGTAACGAATGACGACTTTTTTATCACTACGGGGTTGGCGTGGCACATAATCTTGTTTTTCCCAGCTACCTATTTCATAAGGCGTATCCTGCTGTGTAGCGCTGGCTTTGCGTTGACCGTAAAAACTTTTGCGACTTCTTTGTTGCCTGTCATCAGCAGAACCTGTGTTTTTCCTAGCTGCGCTGTTGTGAGGTCTTTGTTTATTAGCACGATTGCCCTGCGTTTTAGCGCCGTTATTACTAGCATTGCGGCGAGTGCCCGTATTACCACGTGTGCGGTTGCTAGTAGAGCGGGGTAGCTGTTTGGGCTCAAGGCCAGGGATGCTTTTCTGCTCTATGGCTTCACCACGAAATTCTTCCAGTTTTTTCAAGTGATCACGGTCATGAGCACTAACTAATAAGAGCACAGGCTCAGTGCGTTCAACTCCCAGTATATTCTGCATACGAACCTGATAGGTTTCTACTTTTTCAGGTATCTCAAAGTGGATAATACACTCATTGCCTGACAGTTCAGGGGTGAAGTTTTCCTGATCAGGCACGATCAGAATAGGACAAGCTTGTAGATTACGTTCTTCTTCAGGCAGTAGATGCGTTGAATCGGCAGTATGGCCATGATTGGCTAGATTGTCTGCTAAAGTCTTGGCTGTTTTGGTCGTTGCTGTAAAAATAACGGTTGGCTTATTTTTCAGATTATCTAGCAGATGGTCTGTTAAAGCTAGCTTATGTGTATAATCATCAGCTAGATGAACTCGTTGCGGCAATTGTTGCAGCAAGGTTTTTTCATCTTGGATAGTGATTTCTTCGGCATTAGGTATGATTTGCCGCGCATAAGGTGTCACCTCTTCATCATGGCGCACAAAGGCAATAATGGGAGCACCTTCTGGTTTTTGTGCCAGAATTTTATCAATTAGGCCGTGCAAACCTTTTTTGTAGATAGCGGTTAAATCATCAAGAATCAATAACTCCAAATGGGAAAAATCTGCCTTATTATTATCAACTAAATCATTTAAGCGCCCTGGTGTGGCAATCATTAAGTCCAATGGGCGGCGCAGTAAACGCATTTGTGGCTGATAAGGACGACCGCTGACAATAAAGCCAGTGCGGATTTGTTGCTCATCACCGAGTAAGCGCTTGATAGTATAAGTAATCTGGTTAACACGATCACGGCGTGACGTGAGCACCAATACACGCGCACCATGATGCTCTTCAAGAGGATTTTTCAGAATGTAATCAATGGCTGGAATCAGGAAGGCTCCTGTTTTACCCGCAGCGGATTGAGTCCACACTAAGGCATTTTTCCGCTGTGCCATCAATGGTATCAGTTGCTGTTGCAACTCGGTTGGGGTTTCATAGCCAGCAGCATCAATATGCTCGGCAAAGGCTCCCTGTAAGCCTAATTCACTAAAAGACAAGATAAAACTCCCTGGCTGAAAAGCAGGTCAGCAATCCGTAACCTAGTTCTTCATGGATGAAACGGGGATACTGGCAACAAAGCCTGCTTAGGGCGAACCAATCCGAATTTATGCATAAATTTACGCCCTAGAATCCCTGTAAAGCTATTATATATGTGGCTTAGAGTCAACAATTATACGATAGGCGTGTTGTATTTTTACATCAATATTTGTATTGCCTCTTCAAGCCGTGCCACGGTCGTTACCTGCATGCCTTTAATCAGCTGATGAGGTCGATTGGCCTTGGGTATAATAGCTTGTTTAAAGCCATGTTTTGCTGCTTCTTTGAGCCGTTCCTCACCATTAGGTACAGGACGAATCTCTCCCGCCAATCCTACCTCACCGAATATGATTAGACTGGACGGGAGCGGACGATTTCGGAAACTGGATAAAGCAGCTAGCAGCAATGGTAAATCAGCTGCCGTTTCTGAAATCTTAACGCCGCCAACTATATTAATATAAACATCCTGATCATACATAGGAATATCTCCATGCCGATGCAGTACAGCAAGTAACATGGCGAGACGGTTTTGTTCCAATCCTAAGGTAACACGCCGTGCGTGACCCCCATGACTATTATCGACTAAAGCTTGCAGTTCCACGAGTAATGGCCGCGTGCCTTCACGGGTTACCATAATAACACTGCCTGGGACGGGCTCTTCGTGACGTGAGAGGAAAATGGCGGAAGGGTTGCTAACGCCCTTAAGTCCTTGTTCTGTCATTGCAAAAACCCCCAGCTCATTGACTGCTCCAAAACGGTTCTTTACAGCTCTTAAGATGCGATAACGTCCGCCCGGATCACCTTCAAAGTACAGCACGGTATCAACCATGTGTTCTAAAACACGAGGACCAGCCAAAGTACCTTCTTTAGTGACATGGCCGACAATGAAGAGTGTGGTTTGCGTTTGTTTGGCAAAGCGAACCAGTTGAGCGGCTGATTCTCTAATTTGACTAACCGAGCCAGGTGCTGATTGTAACTGTTCTGTGTATAAGGTCTGAATAGAGTCTATGACCATCAGTTGTGGCTGTTCTTTTTGTGCCAAGGTTAAAACTGTTTCCACGCAGGTTTCGGTCAGTAGGCGTAAATGACTTGCGGGTAAACCAAGACGGCGAGCGCGTAGACTGACTTGTTGTAAAGACTCTTCGCCAGTGACATATAAGCTGCTGATATGGGTTAGGTCACACAGTGTCTGTAATAGAATCGTCGATTTGCCAATGCCTGGGTCACCGCCGATCAGAATAACTGAGCCGGCGACTAACCCCCCTCCTAGTACACGATCCAATTCATGCACGCCGGTGGGCGTTCTGGGGTCTTCTTGAATATCTATATCTTTTAAGGAGCGGATACTGGCCTTGCCGCCTGCGTAGCCACTAAAGCGAGGATTGCTGGTATTAGCGCTTGTACTAACAACTTCCTCTAGTGTATTCCACTCGCCACAATCACTGCACTGGCCATTCCATTTATTATGCAGGCTACCACACGCAGTACATTGATATTCCGTCTTCTTTTTTGCCATAGACTAATTATTGATGCTCATCGGTATTGGCAGTTTTACGTTCAATGCGTGGGTAAATAATCAAGGTTTTGACCGCATTTTTGCGTATTTTGCGAATCTCCATCGGGTGATTATCAATGAGCACCGTCATACCGGGTACAGGCAGAGACTGCAAATACTCCATAATAAGACCATTGATCGTTTTAGGACCGTCGACCGGCAAATTCATATCCAGTAAACGATTAATGTCACGAAGAGGGGTAGAACCATCCAGCCAAACACTGCCATCATCACGTTGTTGTATTTCCTTGCTATGGCTAATAGGAACCGTTGAGAATTCTCCAACAACTTCTTCTAGGATGTCTTCTAGTGTTAAGAGTCCCAATATTTCGCCGTACTCATCAACAACAATAGCAATGCGCCGCGATGCTTCGCGGAAGTTGAGTAATTGTTGTGTGAGTGTTGTACCTTCTGGAATGAAATAGGCGGGGCGAATCGCTTGGCGTAGTCGATCCCGGTCCAATTTACCTTCGGCATACAGCGGTAAAATGAAGCGTAAATGGATAAAGCCAAGAATATTATCCAAATGCCCTTCATAAACCAGTAAGCGGGTAAACTGGCTGTGAATCAAGGTTTCTTCAATATCACTCCAATCATCTTCTAGGTTGATGCCGACCATTTGGCTACGTGGAATCATGGCGTCTTCAACGGTGGCCGACTCCAAGTCCAGCAGGCTAATTAGCATGTCTAGGTGAACTTGCGGAATATGAGACCCCGCTGCGTGCATGACGCTACGCAATTCTTCGTGATTGAGGGAAATATTCGTATTGGCAGCCTGTCCAGCATTCAATAAGCGCAATACAGAATTAGCAATAACATTGACTAGCCATACCAAGGGCCAAGCTGCTTTTAAGATAAGGCTATAAATACGAGCAGCAGGGAAGGCTAGTTTTTCTGGATGTAGCGCTGCTAGGGTTTTTGGCATCACTTCGGCAAAAATCAATAATAAGAGCGTTAATATCCCTGTCGTAATGGCCAAGCCTGCACTGCCAAATAAACGCAAGCCTATCAAGGTTGCCAATTGGGTAATCAGGATATTAACAAAGTTATTACCCAATAAGATTAGACCAATGAGTCTATCGGGCTTTTCGAGTAATTTTTGTGCTAGCTGGGCGCTGATATTACCTTTGTCGGCTTGATGACGTAGTTTATAGCGATTAAGGGACATTAATGCTGTTTCAGAGCCGGAAAAAAAGGCCGACAGCATAAATAGAATAAACAATGCGCCAAATTGAATTAGGAGTGGTGTCTCGGTTGGATTCACGAATGTATTACCAAATATTCAACAACAAATTTACTGCCCAAAAAGGCCAGCATGAGTATGGTAAAACCAGCCAATGTCCAGCGTATGGCTATGCGACCGCGCCAGCCATAACGCCAGTGCCCATATAGTAATATGGTGAACACTGTCCATGCCACGATGGATAGAACAGCTTTGTGTGCGATCCCGCGTCCAAATAGCTCATCCAGAAAGATGAAGCCACTGATTAAGCCTAAGGCCAATAAGAACGCACCCAGACCTAGTAATTGGAATAGTAGAGCTTCCATATCCTGTAAGGGTGGCAATGCTAGTGTTAATGTTCCGGGCTTGTGCTGGCGTAGTTGGCGGTTTTTGGCGGCAAGCAATAAAGCGACTAGTGCTGCTAAGGTCAGTATGCTGTAAGCCAGCATGGAAATAAAAATATGGATACCGAGGCCGTTATTAAGTTCAATGGTGAGCCCACCATGGTGTAACAGAGTATTAGCCATGACTGTCGGTAGCATGAGCGGTAGTATGAACAGGGCGAGTGTTTCTAGCGAACGTCTAAGATTGGCAATGTACAGAATGAAACTCGTAAGCCATGTGACAATGGAAAAAGCGCTAATAAAGTCAAAAAAAAGTGTATGCGTTTTTAACCAAGGTAGAGCAATGCTGAGGGCATGCAGCAATAAGCTGACGCTCCAAAGCCTATTCAAATGGTGTTTGCTAGGCGTCCGTAATGGCTTCCTTAGGTGTAATACAATAGTAATCCATGTTGCTGTCCAAGCTAACATGGTGGCTAGCATAATGATTATGGCCATTGGTCAATAATGTGTTTGCTCTCGCAGTGTGGTTGTCTACCTATGCTATGATAGCAACTTGTCCACGGTATGAACCAGTAGTAGATAAAAATCATGTTCGAAAATTTAAGTGATCGTCTTTCCAAAACGGTAAAAAAACTACGTGGCCAAGCCAGGCTAACGGATGAAAATATTAAAGATGCCTTGCGCGAAGTGCGTATGGCTTTACTGGAGGCTGATGTTGCCTTGCCTGTAATACGTGACTTTGTAGCCAAAGTAAAAGAACGTGCTGTCGGGCAAGAGGTGCTGGATAGTCTTACACCAGGCCAAGCTTTGGTTAAAGTCGTGCATGAAGAATTAATTAGCCTGATGGGGCAAGCGAATGAGTCCTTGGCACTGAACGTTCAGCCGCCGGCAGTAATTTTAATGGCAGGTTTGCAGGGTGCAGGTAAAACGACCACTGTTGGTAAGTTGACACACTTTTTAAAAGACAAAGAAAAAAAATCTGTCATGGTGGTGAGTTGTGATGTGTACCGCCCTGCCGCAATCAAGCAGCTAGAAACGGTAGCTGCACAGACAGAAGCCGTTTTCTTTCCTAGTCAACCTGATCAAAAACCTGTCGAGATTGCACAAGCTGCCTTGGCGCAAGCTAAGCGGCAATACGTGGATGTTTTGATTGTCGATACTGCCGGACGTTTGCATGTGGATGCGGACATGATGGCGGAAATTAGTCAATTGCATGCTGCTATTCAGCCGATTGAAACTTTGTTTGTAGTCGACAGCATGACTGGGCAGGATGCCGCTAATACAGCCAAAGCCTTTGACGAAACGTTGCCATTGACGGGTGTTATTTTGACTAAGGCGGATGGTGACGCACGAGGTGGGGCGGCTTTATCGGTGCGCTATATTACAGGCAAGCCTATCAAGTTTGTCGGTATCGGAGAAAAGCTGGATGCTTTAGAGCCATTTTATCCTGATCGCTTGGCTTCGCGTATTTTAGGTATGGGGGATGTGTTGAGCTTAATCGAAGAGGCTCAGCAAAAAGTCGATCATCAAAAAGCGCAAAAGTTGGCGCGCAAGTTAAATAAGGGCAAAAGTTTTGATTTTGAAGATTTGCGTGAGCAAATGTTGCAAATGCTGAATATGGGGGGAATGGCAAGTTTAATGGATAAATTACCAGGCATGGGAAATGTTCCTGCCCATCTAAAAGATCAAGCGAATGATCGTGAAATTCATCGCATGATTGCCATTATTAACTCTATGACTTTGCAGGAGCGGCGCAATCCTGATTTGATCAAGGCTTCCCGTAAGCGGCGTATTGCGACAGGGTGTGGGTTGCAAGTTCAAGATGTAAACCGCTTGTTAAAGCAGCAACAGCAAATGAGTAAAGTTATGAAGCAATTTTCTAAAGGTGGCGGCTTGCGTAAGCTTATGCACTCGATGAAAGGTCGCCTGCCAATGGGAGGGGGATTTCCACCGAGTGGGGGATTTTCGGGCTGATTTTTACGACAAGAGGTGGAATTTCGATTGCAGATGGGTTTACGGTGGTAAAAGCGCGCTGTATGATTCTGTTGTTCGAAAGTTACAACCAAGACAGGTATCTTGTTGGCTTTATGCAACTTTGAGGCAGGTCTTCGTTTAATTCAGGCTTGTTGATAAGCGGTAAGGGTTCCATGCTTCGTGCGTCTATGGGCAACCTTATCGAAATTATATGCTCGAACCTATTCAATAAGAGAAGGGTGGTATGTTGGTATGTCTTCTTTTGTTGAAAGTGCTTTCCTTAATAAACAACTAAAGAGATTAAAGTTATGAAAATCAAGACTCAGCTTACTTTGGCAGCCGTCATTGCTGCTGGTATGTTGGCTTCTGGCTGTAGCCAGCAAATGGCAGGTCAGCATGTAGCACAAGCAGCACCTGTGGTTGTCGATCCTGTAGTCGATACCAGCGGTAGTACTGTTGAAGAAACCGTGCAAACAATTGTCGATTGCAGCAAGTGTGCCCAACCGAAACCAGTACCTACTCCTCGTCCTGTTGTTCGTCCAACACCACGTCCTAAGCCTAAGCCTAAACCAGCACAACAGCGACGTCCGGTTGGTCAGTGGGGTCACACACACCCTGCAATTCCAGGTTGCACTAACTCTGTAACGCATACTCATAAGTATACTAACCCTAATCATAAGCATCGCTATGGTTGTACGGGTGGTAAGCGGCCTGCTCGTCCAACGCCACGCCCGGCTGTTCGCCCAACACCGCGTCCGCGTCCACCAGCGCCGGTTGTCCGCCCTCAAGTGCCAGTTAAGCCAGCCCCTGTTGTTGTCGTACCTCAGGTTAAGGCTAAAGGCACTTACCGTGGCCCAATTACTATTGATAGTGGCGTAATGCAACAATACCGCCAGTAATTGATGCTTGAGTGCTTTGCTTGGTTTTTAAGTGTTAGAAACCAGTGAAGACTGTGATCTGTGCCCGATTACCTGAAGGTAATCGGGTATTTTTGCTAAGCTGGCAGGATGAAACAGCATTCTCTAAATGCTATATTGATGTTTGTTTTGCGGTAAACTCTCATGTATTTTTTCTGTCTATTCAGATAATTTGTTTTCCCTGCCAACCTGTAAGTATGACATTTATGAATAAATTTAAGTCGTTACTATTGCTATTTACCATTTTTTTCCTTTTCCCCTTTGATGCTGGGGTCGCAGCCGTTTGGCAAGCAAGAAGTGAATGGGACAATAATTGGGAAAATCGTTACCGTCAGTGGGTTGTGCGTAATTGGACAGATGATTTTTTTATGAATCCAGCCAAGCCCATTTATTACAAGTATGAGCACGACTGTGCAGATGCTTCCTATGCTATGCGGGCTATTTTTTCTTATGAATTTAAATTGCCGTTTGTGGTTCAAAATCCCCGGCGAGCCGGTAAGTTGATTAGTAATCAAATGTCTAACTGGGATCATTTACCCGAAGGCCAGCGTGTACGTAAATTTCTCGATTTTCTGGCAGATTCCACGGATACACGTTCTTTGCGGCATGCGACTTATCCGGTGGCTTTAAATGATATTAAACCAGGTGATTTTTACGTTGCCCCAGGCGTGCATTCCTATCAAATTGTTGAGGTTACTGATACAGGTATTGCAGAAGTCATGGCTTCTACAACGCCAAAAACTGCACGTTTTATGTTACGTACTCCTTCTTTCCCTTTTTACGTGCCTGAAGATAAATCTTTTGGTGATGGTTATCGACGTTTCAAACAGCCCCAAAATATCCGTAAACCAGCTAAGCAACAGCCGGGTTATAGTGAAGAACAATTTCGTTTGGCGGCTGATTTAGATTATGATTACGTTGCTTTTACGGATGTTATTTCCCGTAAGTTGGGAAAGCGTCCAGAAAAGCCGGATGAGAAAACCATGCGTCTACTATTAGCCTTATGTATGTATGCGAATGATCGCAGCGTATATGTTTATGACGCACTGTGGCATTTACAGGAAATTCGAAAAACAGGACGTCAATGTATGAACCGTCGGGAATATGATGGCTACTCAACACCTAGTCGTGATAAACGTTTACGTATGTTTTTTGATTCAGTGCGTAGACATATTGATCGTATTGGTCGCTTTGATCCAACTTCCCGTCCAGCACGCTGGGCAAAAGCTGTTTTCGCAATTGATGAGCCTCCTCCAGGAGAGTTAAAACATCTGAACGATTTTTGTATGGTACAGATGACGCTGGGCGAAGAGCTTTATATGAGCTTGCGCGAGCTGCGCAAAAATTTGGAAGGTGGCCATGTAGTTTCTGATCCACATGCGCCGTTGCAATACCGTTGGGGGATAGAAAAACGCCCATATCGGCCATCTTGTCCCACTTACTAAGCGCACTGGAAGAAAAAAATGCCCCGTAAGTCACAAAAATATGCATTCATTGCACTTGTAAATCCCTAATTTGCAAAATTGTTGACTATACTCGGTAGTGCTTTCCCTTAAACAACGAAAGAGACGAAAGACTATGAAGATGAAACTCCTATTATCCCTTGTAGCGGTTACCGCTGCTGGTTTGTTAGCTTCTGGCTGTAGCCAGCAAATGGCTGGCCAGCAAGTGGCCGGACGGCAGGTTGCAAGCCAACAAGTTGCCGGACAGCAGGTTGCAGGCCAACAAGTTGCTCAAGATGCTCCAGCAGCAGTTGTTGGAACAGCCGAAGAAACGGTTGTACAAACTGTAGTTGATTGCAGTGAGTGTCCGCCTGTAAAAACTGTAAAAAAACCGCCTGTACGACAAGCACGTAAGTGCTGGCATGGTCGCAATGCAAAAGGTCAGTGTAAACCTGATCCACGCAAAGGCCGCCGTGGACATATACGACGTGGTGGCGTTAAGTGTCCTAACTGTTCTGCACAAACAGCACGTCTGCAACGGCAGGTTCGCCAATTGCAAGCACAATTACGTACTTGCGGTGGTAAGCGAGTTCGTTGCGGTGGTCACCAAGTCCGTCGGGGTCATCAAGTCCGTCGGGGTGGACATGTTCGCCGTGCAACTACATGCTGGCATGGCCGCAATGCGAAAGGTCAGTGCAACCCTGATCCACGCGCGCGTCGCGTCATCCGTCGTCCTGTAGTAAACCGTGGTGGTCGTCGTCCAGTGCATCGCCGTCCAGTACATCGCCGCCAAGGTAACTGCTGGCATGGCCGTAATGCAAAAGGTCAGTGCAACCCTGATCCACGTATGAGAAGACCAGTGAAGCGTCCTCCGGCAGTGCGTCCTCCTGTGGTTCAAGTTAAACCAATCCCTGCTGTGCCTATGCCAAAGGTTAAAGCCAAAGGTACTTACCGTGGCCCAATCACCATTGATAGCGGCGTGATGATGCAGTACAACAGTAAGCAATGATAGATTTTCGGCTTTTTTATGAGCCGGAAGCTATTTAACTGGAATGCCTGGTCGTGGTGAAATACTGCGCCAGGCTTTTTCATGTCCGTTAATCCAGGTTTTTCGAGCCGTTTATAAGTTATTCGTAAAGTTAAGCGCGTAGACGGCTAAGGTTAAGCATATTAATAAAAGTAATTGTCCAATAAAGAGAGTTACTGACTAGTTCTTACTCTAAATAACAATAAAAAGAGGCAAACAATGAAAACACACTATCAATACTTGTCTGGCGTCATGCTTGTTGTGGGAGTGACCTTATCTGGTTGTAGTCAACAGCAATCTGCAACGGCTGTTCCTGTTGTTGATTTAACACCAGAATCTGCGCCTATGGTCGACTTTACTCCACCTCCGCCCATGGCTGAAGTGCCTGTCGCAGTGGCAGCACCTGAAGTGCCTGCCAGCAATCATAGAGAGCAATCTGTAAAGCAGACCGTAAGGCCACCTGTGGTTGTTCAACAGCCAAAAGTTGTTAAGCCACAGGTGAATATTCAGCCTGTGCCTGCACCTATGGTTGTGACTCCTCAGCCATCCAAACCTATTTTTGTACCTTCTGTCAAGGCAAAGGGAACTTATCGTGGCGCTATTGCTATTGATCAGAATATTGTTCAGCAATATCAATATCGTTGATGCTGATTAATAGGAAGAAAGTTAGGAACTGATTAGATTTTCTAGTCAGTTCCTGAGGTTTATTTTTAGTCATGTTGACTGGTATATTGATTATGGACTGGTCATGAGGCGCTTTTTGGTATAGAAATAGATTCGCCTGCCAACTTAATATTTTTAATGCAAGAGACCATCGGAATTTGTAGGAGTGGTGATGGATAATCCTGTTTGCAATAGCTTAATTATTAAAAAAATTCATCTTTCTGTTGTGCTTGGAATGCTTACCTGTGGCTTGGGTGTTTCAGGTTGTTCTAATACCAGCGAAGTGGTGAGCCCTACTGAAAATACCGTAAAGCGTAAGGTAACGCATATCATGGTGGCGAAGCCACCGCAAACGAAAGTCGATGCACGGAAAAAGGTGCAAACCTATGCCAAGGCTAATCTTGTTGCAAAGTCATCCCCAAAATACCAGCAAGTCAGGCAATCCAGTTTAAGGAAGCAATCTAGTAGTTCGAGGAAGCCTGCGCAAGTAGTGCGAAATCGTTCTATACGCTCCCCACGTGCAACACTCGCTCAAGCTCGTGCTTCGCACGCTGCTAAACAGCTAGCGGCAGAAAAAAATCGTTACCATCAGGAGTTTGAAGCTAAGCGTCGCTGGTATCAGGAGAATTGGGAGCGCGAACAGCGTTTGACTCAACAGCAACAAGAGCAGCAGCGGCGTTTACAATTGGCTGAAGCACAACAGCGTCGGCGTCAGCAAGTGCAAGCTCAAAATCAGCAGCGTCAACAATGGCAACAACAAAAACAACGTCAGCAACGGCAATTAGCGGCTAATCGTGTACGCCGGCTTAATCCAAATTATTCTGTGCAACTGGCGAGTTACTTGTCTAATGCAGCCTTGGAGCGTACACGACATCGGGTTAGGTATGACGGAAGGTATATCCCAATTGCTTATCCTAATGGTGATGTGCCTGCGAGTATTGGGGTTTGTACTGATACAGTGATTCGTTCTTATCGGCGGTTGGGTGTGGACTTACAGCGCTTGGTGCATGAAGACATGTCTATGGCATTTTATGCTTATCCCAATTTACCTAAATGGGGACTGCAAGGGCCAGATCCTAATATCGATCATCGGCGTGTGCATAACCTGAAGGTCTTTTTTACACGTAATGGTCAGCGTTTGCCGGTTAGCCGTCATGCGGCAGCCTATCAACCCGGTGATATGGTAACGTGGAGTTTGGGGGGAGATCAGGAGCACATCGGGATTGTGGTCAATCAGCGCTCACCGGCTGACCCTAATCGGTTTATGATTGTGCACAATGTAGGTGAGGGTGAGAAAATGGAGGATGTTTTGTTTAAATGGCCCATTACAGGACACTTCCGCTATTATCCGTTTTACCAGCAGCCTTATACACAATTGGCATCCGCTCGTTACTGAGCCATCAGTGCGTTGATTAAGCATTTAAAAAAGCTGGATGGTAGCATTTGTCTTACTCTCCAGCTTTATTTGTTTTTGGCTCTTCACTTTTCCTGAAAAAAACGTACAATTGCGCGTTTACTTTTGGCGACCTCTGCCAAGCAGTAGTTAAAATTACTTAAGGTTCTAGGATTTATGGTTAATATCCGTTTAGCGCGTGCTGGCGCAAAGAAGCGTCCTTTTTATAATATTGTAGTGACTGATCGTCGCAAACCACGTGATAGTGGTTATATTGAGCGTGTTGGTTACTTTAATCCGCTAGCTCGTGGACAAGAAGTTCGTTTGCATCTAGAACAAGAGCGCATCCAATATTGGCTGTCTACTGGTGCTCAACCTAGTGAGCGTGTTGCCAAATTATTGGCTGAATCAGCCGAAGCTAACGCTGCTGCTTGATTCTGAAAGATTTTTTGCCGTATTTTACCATAGAGTTTTTATGTTAGTCTTCAAACAGACTAATGAGACTCGTGACACTGACACTATTCTAGTAATAGGTAAGGTAGTGGGTGTGTTTGGTGTGAAAGGTTGGGTGAAAATTGAATCCTACACGGCGTTTCGTGAAGCTATATTTAGTTATGTACCTTGGCTGATATTTAAAAATCAGCAATGGTCTGAAGTAAAGTTAATAGCAAACCGTACTCATGGTAAAGGTTTGATTGCTCAGTTAGATAGCGTAAATGATCGAGATCAAGCCTTAATTTTGGTGGGATGCGATCTTGGTATTTACCGTACGCAATTGCCCGAGACGGCGGCTGATGAGTTTTACTGGACAGACTTGATTGGCTTGAATGTGGTCACGTTGGAAGGCGTGGTTTTAGGCAAAATTAGTTATTTGTTTGAAACCGGAGCTAACGATGTAGTTGTTGTCCAAGGAGAGCGTGAGCGTTATTTGCCTTGGTTAATGGGCAGTGTGATTAAATCAGTCAGCCTAGAAAAAAAACAAGTAGAAGTTGACTGGGATCCAGAGTTTTAGTGTATGCAGTTTTCAGTGATAACACTGTTTCCTGAGTTGGTTAAAGCAGTGACTGCGTACGGCGTTATCAGGCGTGCAGTGGAACGTAAGCAAATTCAGTTGGATGTGCTGAATCCACGAAATTATACACATGATGTTCATCGTACTGTAGATGATCGCCCTTATGGTGGTGGACCGGGTATGATCATGAAAGCAGATTGTTTACTGGATGCGATACAGGATGCTCGTACACTCAATAAAGGTAAGCTGGTTTATTTAAGTCCACAGGGACAAACATTGACTCAGTCGAAAGTGGCTGGATTTGCGACGCAGGAAAGTTTGATTTTACTGTGTGGTCGTTATGAAGGTATTGATGAGCGTGTTATCCAGTTGGAAGTGGATGAAGAGTGTTCATTAGGTGATTATGTACTCAGCGGTGGTGAGTTGGGTGCAATGGTACTGATAGATAGCGTGGCGCGATTGTTACCGGGTGTATTGGGACATGAGGCTTCAGCCGAGCAAGACTCATTCTCTGATAATTTATTGGATTGTCCACACTATACGCGTCCAGAAATTATTCGAGGACTGGGTGTACCAGAGGTTTTAAAGGGTGGTCATCACGCAGCCATTGCGCGGTGGCGTAAAAAGCAAAGTCTAGGGCAAACTTGGCTGAAACGTCCAGACTTGCTGGAGAAGCGAATTTTAAGTCCAGTAGAACAGGCGCTGCTGGATGAATATAAACAGGAATACAAGATTTCTTTAGAGGTTATCTCATGAGCATGATTATTCAACAATTGGAACAGGAGCAAATGAACAAGGAAATTCCTAGCTTTGCTCCAGGGGATACTGTCGTAGTCCAAGTCCACGTTAAAGAAGGCGATAAAAGCCGTTTACAGGCTTTTGAAGGTGTTGTGATTGCCAAGCGTGATCGCGGTTTACACTCTGCTTTTACTGTACGCAAAATGTCTTATGGTGAAGGTGTTGAGCGTGTTTTCCAAACTTATAGTAATAGTATTGCCAGTATTGAAGTAAAGCGTCGTGGTGACGTACGTCGTGCCAAATTATACTATTTGCGTGGGCGTACTGGTAAAGCCGCACGTATCAAAGAGAAAGTTTAATTACTTTATCTCCGCTTCACAGAGGTTGCTTTCATGGCAACCTTTTTTGCTGATTTTGGCGCTTGTTTGGGCTGCGGCTTTGCGTTCGTCTGTTTAAGCTATACAAGTAAATAGCTCCCTCCTATTATTTCCTGATCAAGAAAATAACTATTTTTGCCGGGGACTGTTTTGGTGAATGATGCTGGGGTTTTAGCCGCATTAGCTCATTCTGTTTGGTATTGGTTAATCGCATTAGTGTTGATAGGCTTGGCTGTGGGTGTTATTTGGCTATTGCACCGTCGCACCCCGAGTCAGAATCCCTTATTGCAAGAAAATATCCTCATTGCTGCACTTATGGATGTCGAAGAGTCAGCCATACTGTCGAACAATAATGGTTACATTGAGTTTATTAACCCATCCGCCGAGCGCCTCTTTCGGCAAAAAGTTCGTAATGCGCGGGGGAAATATCATAGTGATGTTTTCCATTTGCTTGATCCTCTAAAACGAGTACCGATTAACTGGTTGCAACAGGCGGGTGCTGCGGCGCAAAGTTCGTTCGAGCGGTGCTTACTGAATTGTTCTAATTTACAGGATTTGGAAACAACCTATCTGGTTAAGCCATTTTCTTTGGATGGTGAACAACACAATCATGTCTTGTTGTTGTTGAAAGATCAGGCTGAGGTACGCGCTCTGCAAGCCCATCTCAACTATTTGCAGCAGAATGACCAGCAAACGCAGTTGATGAATCGTAAAAGTTTTGAAATCAGGTTAAAGCTAGCTTTGGATGAAGCTAGACAGCATGGTGTCAAACATTCGTTTTGCCATATCTCACTGGATCAGTTCAAGGTAGTGAATGATACGCTAGGCCATAGTGCGGGCGATGCTTTTATTGAGCGGATTGCTGACTTACTTAAGAATATCATTGATAAGAAGCGCGATGTATTGGCACGTATTGGAGGTGATGAGTTTGGCATTTTGTTCCGTGAAATAGAACCTAAAGAGGCGGTACGTCGTGGTGAATATGCACGTAATATTTTGATGCGGCACGATTTTAGCTGGGATGGCAAAGTACATAAAATTACCGCAAGCATTGGTTTTGTGCCCATACATGCTAAATCGGGCACGACCAATCGGGTTTTGTCGGTTGCAGATGCGGCTTGCCGGGTTGCCAAAAGTAAAGGTGGTAATCGGGTACAAATTTATCGGGAAAATGATACTGAAATTAATAAACATCGCGGCCAATTAGTGTGGATTAGTCGTTTACGTCATGCTTTTGAAAGCGGTCAGTTTCAGCTCTATGCCCAGCCTATACAACCCCTAGAACCGAGACAATTTCTCAAACCATTTAGTCATTATGAGGTATTGTTACGTTTATTCGACGCGGATGGTAAGCCAATTTCACCCGATGAATTTATCCCGGCGGCTGAATATTATTCCATGATGCCCAAGCTTGATCGTTGGGTGGTGCGGGAGCTATTACAGGCCGTGTTAAGCATTAGTCACCATACGCCTTGTCCAGTGTTTGCTATTAATCTATCAGGGCAGAGCCTAGACGACCCTAAGTTTTTACCTTTTGTATTGGAAGCTATTCGTCGTTCAGGTGTGCCTACAGCAATGCTTTGTTTTGAGATTACAGAGCGGGTTGCGATTGGTAATTTTGAATTGGCGCGGAAGTTTATCGATACCTTGAAGCTATTAGGATGCAGTTTTTCATTGGATGATTTTGGGACAGGGGTGAGTTCATTTGGCTATTTGAAGGAGTTGCCAGTAGATTTCTTGAAAATAGATGGTAGCTTTATTAAAGATATTGCTACTGACGAGGTCACTTGTGCTATGGTGCAGTCTGTCAATCAAGTAGGGCAATTAATGTCCGTCAAGACCATTGCCGAATATGTGGAAAATGAGCAAATTATCCAGATACTACGTGAGATTGGTATTGATTTTGGGCAGGGCTATGGTATTTCCAAACCCATTCCATTGCGGAATGTGATTGCTAGACACGTTAAAGAATATTCACACTAAACGACTATCTACAGGCTAAGGAAGCAGGGCTGCATGGCAATTCATATTTTGGGTATTTGTGGCACTTTTATGGGTGGGGTGGCGCTGTTAGCGCGTGATAAGGGTTTTAAGGTCAGTGGTGCGGATACCAATGTTTATCCGCCTATGAGTACTTTATTGGAAGGACAGGAAATACCGATCCACAATACTTATGCTCCCGAGCTATTACCAGCAGAGGATTCTGCCATTGTTGTTGGTAATTTTATGCGCCGTGGCATGCCCATTATCGAACGAATGCTAGAGAAAAATTTGTCTTATATCTCTGGGCCACAATGGTTGGCAGAAAATATTTTACGTGATCGTTGGGTCTTAGCCGTTGCAGGAACACATGGCAAAACGACGACTTCCAGTATGTTGGCTTGGATATTGGAGTATGCGGGTTTAAAACCTGGCTTCCTCATTGGCGGTGTAGCAGAAAATTTTGGGATTTCGGCACGCTTGGGAAGTTCGCCTTTTTTTGTTGTTGAGGCTGATGAATATGATACTGCCTTTTTTGATAAGCGTTCTAAGTTCGTTCATTACCGCCCCCGCACGCTGATATTAAATAACCTTGAATACGATCATGCCGATATTTTTCCTGATATTGAAGCGATCAAAACACAATTCCACCACTTATTACGCATGGTGCCGCCGAATGGTTTGGTGGTCAGTAATGCAACGGAAGATCATCTTGAGGCTGTGTTACAAAAGGGCTGTTGGACGCCGGTAGAACATTTTGCGATGGGAGATTGGCAAGCTGATTATCGCCAAGCTGATGGTAGTGAGTTTGCGGTAATGTTTCGTGGTGAATTACAAGGTATTGTGCGTTGGAATCAATTGGGACGTCATAATGTTAATAATGCTTTAGCCGCGATTGCAGCAGCGCGTCATGTGGGTGTGGCACCTGTCCATGCAATCGCCGCATTAGCTACGTTTAAGGGTGTCAAGCGTCGTATGCAGTTGCGTGGCCGTGTCGGAGAGGTGGCCGTTTATGATGATTTTGCCCACCACCCAACAGCAATTGCCACAACACTGGCTGGTTTGCGCGCTAATGTTGGCTCAGCACGCATTTTAGCGATCTTGGAGCCTCGCTCCAATACCATGCGTATGGGGGTACATAAGGCACAATTAGCACAGGCTTTACAAGCAGCTGATCAAATATTGTTATATCAGCCACCGGAACTGGACTGGGATCTGGATGATGTGGTGGTTACTTTACGGGGTAAAGCATCTTTGTATCGTGATATTGATAGCTTGATCAATGCTGTGGCCACTGAGGCTAGGCCTGGTGATCAGGTTTTGATTATGAGTAATGGTGGTTTTGGTAATATCCACGAAAAATTATTGCAAGCACTGACTCTCAAGGTATGAAGACTAAAACCATTGCCTTGATGATGACAGGCGCTTCAGGTGCGCAATATGGTTTGCGTTTGCTAGAGCAACTCTTGAAATTGGAGCAGCGCGTTTACTTGCTTTTGTCGCGGCCTGCCCAATTAGTTATTAATATGGAAACGGATTTGCGTCTGCCTGGGCGAGCGACAGCAATTGAAGCTTTTTTCACCGAGCGTTTCCAGAGCAAAGCAGGACAGTTAAGCGTTTTTGAGCGGGAACAATGGGCAGCACCCGTTGCCAGTGGCAGTAGTGTGGCCGATGCGAGCGTCGTTTGCCCATGTACAGTTGGCACTTTGTCGGCTATTGCCTGCGGTAGCAGCCGCACGCTGATTGAACGCACGGCTGATGTGGCTTTGAAAGAGCGTCGTCGGTTGATTCTTGTTGTGCGGGAAACCCCCTTTTCTGAAATTCATCTGGAGAACATGTTAAAATTGGCGCGCATGGGAGCAGTGATTATGCCTGCCAATCCAGGTTTTTATTTTCGTCCCCAGTCGATAGATGAAGTGATTGATTTTATTGTGGCACGTGTTCTGGATCACTTGGGTCTTGAGCATCAGCTACAGCCCCGTTGGGGCGAGTCATTATCAATGACAGCGGGTTTGTCTGATGATTAAAGTGTGTCGGGCAAGTCTCATTAACTTTTAAAATTTATTAAAATCGTAGTGTGAGGAGATTGTCATGGCAACGAAAGAGATTAAGGCGGAAGCATTTAATGACCTGATTAAAGATAATGCTATTGTTATTATTGACTTTTGGGCACCTTGGTGTGGTCCTTGCCGTTCTTTTGCGCCTATTTATGAAAAAGTGTCTGAACAATATGAAGATATTGTATTTGCCAAGGTAAATACTGAAGAAGAGCAAGAATTGGCAGCACATTTTCAGATTCGTTCCATTCCTACCTTGATGGTTTTCCGTGAGCAAGTTGTGCTGTTTGCACAGCCTGGCATGTTAAGCGAAGGGCAGCTAGAAGAAGTGATTGGAAAAGTGCGTGAAGTTGACATGGCTAAAGTACATGAAGAAATTGCTAAACAGGCATCACAACAAGAGCAGACGAGCTAAATGTTCTACTCAGGTGAGCAATTAGTTTTGGGTAGTGAGTTTTGAGAGAGCCCGGAGCAGATGTTTTGTTCAGGCTATTTAGTTGGGCGTTTAATCTGTAACAATACCGCTGATGCTTTTACGGGCAGTTTCCAAGCGATATTGCTCGATAAATAAATGTGTCAGGTAAGCGGAACTTGCGCTTAGAAAAGCAGGTAAAACAATTGTTTTTCCCACTAATCCATAGGTTCCTAGGGTTAGCAGAGAAGGCAAGGCAATAATAGCGATTATGCTGCGTGTATAATCTCGGTGTAATGAGATTTGGTCAATGATCCACCAAGTGCTTGAATGTAGAATATAGGTCGCTAACCACGCCAATAATAAATCGGTGGGGCGATAAGTGTAGATTAAAGCAGGAAAGACTATAGCAGCGATTTTACTGCTATTACGAACGACTTGATATGAGGGAGATGCAGGCTGTTGAATTGCAGGCAAATGACTAGCAATAAAAACAACTAACAGTAAGACACTCATAAATAGCCAGTCTGCCTCTGGAATAAAAAAATGACTGACTAAGCTTGCACTGCTTGCCACAAGCAATGCAATGGCATTATGTGTCCAAAAGCCCGCCATGATATTCGCCCCTGATGAATTTTTAAGTATGCCCGACTATTTAAGTCAGTGGATTTAATGAATAGAAAGTATCCCTAACCGACCTTTAGGCCACAACTTTTCCAGCTCAGTGGTATATTCTCTAGCCCTAGAATAGATGAAATAGTGGAGATAAAACAAGCCCATACCTAGTAAGCGTATGAACTTGTCTTGTTAGCTTATTAGCGTGATATTTCATGTTAATCTAATGGAATATGAACACTGTTGGTGGTATCGGCCATTACGAAAAAGTCCCGCTTCCGCTTGCGAGGTGGAGAAGCATCTTCCAGCCAAGCAACTGCTGTGTAACGGCCAGGTTCCAAGTCGTGCAGTGTGAATGTATGCCGGTTTGAGTGCCTAGTAGAACCTCGGCCATCTACCCGATAGACTTTCCACTGTACAGGCTTGAAGGCTGGATTATTATTGATGGTGGCGATCAATCTCACTTCAGCCGAACGCGATTCCGCCCAAGCCGCATTAGAGGCTCCAGTTAATCCAACAAACAACCCTAATGCAATAAGCAATCCTGTAATGTGTTTCATTAGTTCCTCCCTGATTCTCATCAATATTTTAAACGGTTGCTAAAAAATGCTAATGCCCCCGTTTGATACCTATTTTTTCCTTAAAATAAGCCTCTACACTCTTAGTGTAGGTCCTCTGAGCAAGAGTTCAATAATATTTTGGTATTAAGTTTCTATTAAGGATAGGGATTAGGTCACTTATATCAATATTGGTTGTATGGCTTGTTAAACGTTTAAATGTTAGGGAGGTTGATCTAAAAGCCTAAGACCCTAGGCTTTCAAATAATTAATTGGTTTAGTCGTTGAATTTAAAGCGGGTTTATTGATTTTTAGCTGTATTAATGAAATTAATTAGCACGTGCGAGCATTTCATCAGCCAAGGTTAGGGTGGCTGGAGTAATTTTTTTACCCCCCATCATACGAGCTATTTCCTCGGTACGTTGTTGGGCGTTGAGGCATTGAACATCCGTTGTGGTGTGCTGAGCTGTTTTCTGCTTGGTGACTTTGTAATGATGATGAGCTTGGGAGGCGACTTGAGGCAAATGTGTAACGCATAATACCTGACGAGTCGAACCCAGTTGGCGGAGTTGACTACCCACCACTTCGGCAATACCACCACCAATGCCTGTATCTACTTCATCAAAAATGAGCGCAGGTAAAGTCATTTTCTGTGCAGCAGCCATTTGAATGGCTAAGCTGATCCGTGAAAGTTCGCCACCAGAGGCTACCTTGATTAATGATTTCAGTGGTTGACCAGGATTTGTACTAACCCTAAATTCGATGTGATCCAAGCCTTGTGGTTGAGGATATTGGCTATCTTGTGTAACCTGTATTTCAAAAATACCACCTTGCATACCTAATTGCTGCATAGCCCCTGATACTTCATTGGATAATTGTGTGGCGGCTTTCTTGCGTGATTGACTCAGTTTGTTGGCAGTTTGTTGATAGGTGTTTGCTGCTTGTTGTAGCTTTTCCTGCAAAGCAGCTATATCGTATTCATCGCTATCTAGCGTAGCCAGTTCGGCTTGCAGTTGTATAAGGTATTGTGGCAGTAATTCTGTTTCCAGACGGTATTTACGTGCCATATTGCGTATGTCTGCAATACGATTCTCTACCCATTGCAGTCGTTGCGGGTCTAATTCCAAATTACCAGCATAGTCGCGTAGTAATATGGCCGCTTCCTGTAACTGTATCTGGGCACTATTAATGAGTTCTTGCGGTGCTTCTAATTGGTTGTCTAAGGCTATCTGACGAGCTAGTTCTTGTGAAAGATGGCTTAGCTGCGAATAAAGAGAAGGTTCGCTTTCGTAAAGTAAGTGGTGGCCTCGTTCAGCAACTGCTTTGAGCTCTTCTGCATTTGCGAGTCGGCTGAGTTCTTCATCCAAACGCTCTAGCTCAGTTGTGCCTTGTGCCAGTTCTTCCAGTTCCTGCACCTGAAAAGTTAATAAATCGAGACGCTCTTGATGCTGTCGGTTTTGGGTTGAGAGTGTTTGCAAGCGTTCATGTAAAGTTTTCCATTGCCGCCATTGTTCACGGGTTTTTTGTAATAAACTGTCATGATCAGCAAAAATATCTAGCAATTGTCTTTGCATATCTTTTTTCATTAAAGACTGATGCTCATGCTGGCCGTGAATATCTACCATTTGTTCGCCCAGCTCGCGTAGCAAGGTGAGGGTTGCGGGAGTACCGTTGATCCAAGCTTTGGATTTACCTTGCTTGGTAATCACGCGACGCAGGATACAAATGTCTTCTTCGCTATTTAGTGCTTGTTCTTCCAACCAGTGTTGTGCGGCGGGGCTTTGAGTAATATCTACGCTGAGGGTGATTTCAGCTTTTTCTGCGCCGTGACGAACCGTATGGCTATCTGCTTTATCTCCTAATACCAAACCAATGGCATCTAGTAATATCGATTTTCCTGCACCTGTTTCGCCGGTTAATGCGGTCATGCCAGGGCACAGCTCTAAGTCCAATGCTTCAATAATGGCAAAATTGTGGATATGAATATGTGTCAGCATTATGCTTATGTTCCCCAGTGTAGTTTTGATCGCAATATATGGTAATAATCATAATCAAGGGGATGTAGTAAACGCATTTTTTCCGGGTGAGCGTTAATTTGAATACGGTCACCTGATAGCAGCTCAATATTATTATGGCCGTCAAAAGATAAACGGGCAACCACCGGACGTTGACCGCATAATTCAATGCTTATACCACTGTGAGAGTGAATGACTAAAGGGCGATTACTCAGGGTATGAGGGCATATCGGCACGAGCGCAATAGCATCCATGGCTGGATGTAATATAGGTCCGCCACTTGATAGGGCATAGGCCGTTGAACCCGTGGGGGTGGAAATAATAATACCATCTGCGCGTTGGGTATTTACAAAGTAATGATCAATATGTGTCGTGAATTCAATCATGCGTATTTCATTGCGCGCGTGTAATACCACATCGTTTAGTGCAAGCCCTTCACCCAACTTTTCTTCCTGTCGCCACGCAGAAGCTTGTAATAAAGTACGTTGCTCTTCCAGATAATTGCCTTGCAAAATAGCTTGCAGTTGTATGCTCATATCATCGGGTGATACATCTACTAAAAAGCCTATTCTGCCTAAATTTACCCCCACAATGGGTACACGATGAGGTGCTAATAAGCGACCAGCACGCAATAAAGTGCCATCACCACCGACAACAATTGCTAGATCAGCTTGGCGGACTATATCTTCGTTAGTTGTGACGGCCATTTGCAAGATTTTTGCGGGGGTCTTTGATGCAAGAATAGTTAGTCCACAATTTAACAGGAACTGACGCAAGCTAATCAGTGTGTTGTGTATCAGTGTGCCATCCTGTCTGGAGAAAATACCAATCGTAGTGAAGGGTTTCATGGGCTGCATTATCCGAAAAATGAATGGGCGAGTTGTGGTTCTATTGTAGCGATACGGCTGTAAAAAGGCTAAAGTCAGCCATTAGCTACCAACAGTAGTCAATGCAACTCCGTTGGTTATGAATAATTTGAAATTCTTGATTTTGCGCTTATTTTAAAGGTAAATTTAGGCACCTAGTGATGGTAAACGAATTATGGCACTTGTCGGTCAAGCATCTGAATTAAGCGAACGTGCTCAGTTGTTGCTGAAAGCATTGGTAGAGGCTTATATTGCGGAGGGGCAGCCTGTGGGGTCTCGCACCTTGGCAAAGCACAGTGGCCTTGACTTAAGTGCAGCCACTATTCGCAATGTGATGGCGGACTTAGAGGAGATGGGCTATATTCGTTCGCCACATACCTCAGCGGGACGTGTTCCCACCTCCAAGGGGTATCGCTTGTTTGTGGATACCTTATTACAGATTCAGCCCGTTGCGGCACAAGACATATACCGTATGCAAGGGCATTTGAGTGCAGGGCAAAATGCTGATGCCTTGATTCATTCTGCTTCCAGCCTTTTATCAGGCATTACTGCTTTGACAGGTGTTGTGACTGTACCCAAGCGTAACCCTGCCTCTATCCGACAAATTGAGTTTCTACGCTTGTCTGGCACGCAGGTCTTGGTAATTTTGGTGTTCAATCGTAATGAGGTACAAAACCGGATTATTGATTTGGCAATAGAGGTATCTAGCGCTGAATTACAGCAGGCTGCTAATTTTCTGAACGAATGCCTGATTGGTCAAAATATACAGGATGCCCGTCAAGTCTTGTTGGATGAGATGCGCCAACATCGTGAGGATATGGATCGCATTATGTGCTCGGCTATTGAGTTGGGCGAAATGGCCTTCGCTAATGTGAATACGCCTGAGGAAGATGATTATGTCATTGCAGGCGAAACTAATTTAATGACCTATGATGATTTGTCCGATATTAAAAAGCTACGCGAGTTATTTGGTGCATTTACACGCAAGCGCGATATTTTGACTTTGTTAGACAAAACAATGCGGGCAGAAGGTGTAAAAATCTTTATTGGACGCGAGGCAGGTCATCATGTGTTCGATGATTGCAGTTTGGTAACAGCACCCTACTCTCTGGATGACGAGCATGTTGGCGTGTTGGGCGTTATCGGACCCAAGCGTATACCTTATGAAAAAGTGATTCCTGTTGTTGATATGACAGCAAAATTATTAAGTGTGGCTTTGCAACGTCAGTCTTGATGAGCGGATGTAACTAAATAAATATCACAACACATTGTTACAATCCGTTACACCCCAGAAACCCTTGTTACACCGCAACTCGGCATAATGCACCCATGTCAAACGACATCCCATTAATGCAAAATTACGAACAAGGAGTTATCCAATGAAGAAGTCCACAAAAATCATCTTAAGTTCTGTCACCACCATCGCTTTAATATTGGGTGCATCCGGTTACGCCGTCGCCAAGCATTTCGGCGGTGGTCACGGTATGATGGGTGATTACATGATCTACAAACTGGATCGCCAGTTGGAGTTAACCGACACTCAGGTCGATCAGTTAGAAGCCATTCAGGAATATGTCAAGACCAAACGTGCGGAACATAAAAAGGAGGATCATAAAGCGAAAATCAAGGCACTGTTATCCCAGCCAGTTCTGGATCAGCAGCAGGTCATCAGTATGATCGATGAAAAAATGCAGGTTCTCCGTGGCAACGCGCCAGAGATGGTCAGTAAGATCGCTGCCTTTACGGATAGCCTGAGTGCCGAACAGCGCACAAAGCTGCTCGGAATGATGGACAAAATGGGTCAAAGAGACCACCATCGGGGTTGGCACCACGATATGGGTCAAAGAGACCACCATCGGGGTTGGCACCACGATATGGGTCAAAGAGACCACCATCGGGGTTGGCACCACGATTAGGAATAATACCGTATGGGGTAATCCACAATGCACACGATCTTACTGATTGACGATGATGAACAACTGGCTGAACCGTTAAAAGCATTCTTCGCCCGTTATGACCTGAATCTACTCAGTGAGATACACCCGCAACAAGGTCTGCATCGTCTGCAACAGGGCGATGTGGATCTGACTATTCTTGATGTCATGCTACCGGACATCGATGGCTTTGAAATTTGCCGCCAGATTCGGCGTGATCCTGCGTTGCAACACCTGCCGGTACTGATGCTCACCGCCCGTGGTGATGTCATGGATCGGGTCATTGGCTTGGAGCTGGGCGCGGATGACTATCTAGCCAAACCGTTTGAACCGCGTGAATTAGTCGCCCGTATCCACAATATTCTACGCCGCAGTCAGGCGCAACCGGTCAGTTATAATACAGAGAAGCCACTGTGTTTCCAACACCTGTGCATTGACCGGCAACGGCGTAAAGCCACCCTTGACACAGCAGATATTGAGCTGACCACCAGCGAATACGAATTGCTACTGATTTTTGCCACCGAAGCGGATAAGGCATTCAGCCGTGATGACATTCTCAATTCACTGCGCGGTATTCATGCCGATCTCTATACCCGTTCGGTCGATATTCTGGTCAGTCGCCTGCGCCAAAAACTGAAACCGCTGAATTGTATCCAAACCATTCGAGGTAGTGGTTACCGTTTTTTGGCTGCCGAAGCCTGATATAAGCTGATGAAGCTCATTCAAAGAATCCGTCACTCGTTGTCGCTGCGCCTGCTGCTGATTTTCCTGATTACCGGCCTGTTGATCAGCATTCTGTTTCAGGGCATGCTCGGCACCGCCATCCGTCACCACGTTAAACATCAGGTTGTGCCGCATTTGCGTCAGTATGCAGAATATTTGGTAAAGGACATTGGTAACCCGCCGGATAAACAACGTGCACGGATACTGGCCAATACCCTGCCGCTGGAAATCCTTATCATCTCTGGCACGGAGCGCTGGCAGAGCAACACCTTCCCCGCTTGGATCACTGCCGCCCCATTGCCTAGTCGCTTCATGACTACCGACGGCCAGCGCATCGCCTACAATCTTGAACGGGATGGTGTGGTGCTCAGCTACCAGAGCAGGGATGGTACCGACACCGTCTATCTGTGGGGCAAAGGCTGGCAGCGCCCAAATCATCACAAAGGCGGCTTGTTGTTTGGCGTTGTGATCTTACTGCTGATTCTGGCCGCATTGTATTACCTGATCCGGCATTTATTCCGACCGGTACAGACCATCCAGAGCGGCGTTAAACAGATCGGCTCGGGTGACTTGTCACACCGCATCCAAGTAGCCCGCAATGATGAACTGGGTGAACTGGCACTCAGCATCAATCAAATGGCGGATGATATTGAACAGATGCTGGAAAGCAAACGCGAATTATTGCTGGCGATCAGCCATGAACTACGCAGCCCGCTCACTCGTGCCAAAGTTTCGCTGGCCTTACTAGAAGAGTCTACTGCCCAAGGTCATATTCACCGTGATTTGAATGAAATGGAGGCGATGATTAATGAGCTGCTGGAAGCCGAGCGGCTGAAGGGTCGCCATACCGCACTCAATACCACCGAGCTGAACCTGAATGAGCTGGTACGTGCGGTGGTGAATGAACATTTCCCACAAGCAACCGTAGAACTGGCACTGTCATCAGCCCTGCCGTTACAGGCACTGGATAATGTGCGCATCAAACTGGTAATCCGTAATCTGCTGGATAATGCACTGAAATATCAGAGTCAGCAACAGACTATGCAATCCGTAAACATCAGTACCCAACTGGACAGTAATCAGGTCGTGCTGCGAATTAAGGATCACGGACCGGGGATTGCTGCTGAACATCTTGCACATTTAACAGAGCCATTTTACCGTACCGATGCCTCGCGTACCCGTAAGACTGGAGGCTTCGGGCTGGGCTTGTACTTGGTTCGACTGATTGTGGAAGCACATGGTGGTGAGTTAATGATTCGCAGCGAACGGGGAGTGGGTACCACCGTTGAGGTAACTCTGCCGGTGACTCCAGCGACCGGGCATGCACCAGAGCAGACATAACACAGCCGGTATCAGGTTGAGTCGCTCGCTGTTTTGCCTTGCAGTTGCCTATCTTTTTGGCGCAGGAATTTTTCCTTGATAAGTAATTGTTGATTGAGTTGGGCAATCATTTGATCTTTTAGCTCAATCACTTTGTCTCGCCGTAACAATTGACTGAGTAACTGTTGATAGTCTTCGCTGTTATCTACTTGACTATGCGTAGAAGGCGTTTGATGGCTCTCTAAATTTTTGAACAGCGCTTTAATCTGGTGTAATAAATTTTCGTGTTGTTGCTGAAGTTGCGTTTCATACTGTTGATGGAGTTCCTCCAATACTGCGCTATTAGTTTCAATGCTTTCAATGCGATTGGCTTGTTGTGAGTTTTGTAAAAGTGTTTCGAGGTGTTGCAGCATCTGTTGTGAATAGTGTTGTTGCTGTTCAGCATGCTGCTGATAAAGGTTGAGGAGTTCAGACTGTTGTTGACTGGGATTAGGCATCTGGCTGAGCTGGGCTGTTAATTGCTGAAACATTTCCTGAGCTTCGTTACGGTTCTGGATATTATTGTTGAGTGCATTCATCACAGTGCCTAACTTTTCTTGGAAGTGCTCATATTGTTCTTGATTACTGGCTTCAATCATTTTGCTAATCAGTTTGAACTGTCTGCGTAAATCAGCACCTTGCTGGCCAATGTCCGATTTGACTTGGTCAGCCATACGCGCCAAATTGCTTTCTACCACCTGAGCGAGATGAAGTTGATTGTCTTGTTCTTGTTGGGCTAGGTTTTGCAGCTTTTCTAAGTGTTTATTCATGAGACGCTCCTGCTCAATCGAAGCTTGCTCACGATGATTCAATTGTTGTTCACGTTCTACCAGTATTTGCTCACGGTTATTCTGTGCTGTATCGCGTTGATTCAGTGCATTGTCGCGCTCAATCTGTTGTAACTCTTGTTCATTGATACTTTGTTCGCGCTGGCTGAGCATTTGGCTTTGCTCAGACAAAGTTTGCTCCCGTTGATTAAGCTGGGATTCTTGGTCAAGTAATAATTTTTCCTGTTGTTGGAGTAGTGTAGACAACTCGGTTACTTTGTTATCCCGCTCTTGTAACAGATTATCTTTTTGAATCAGTATTTCCTGTAATGACTTAATTTGTTGGTCACGCTCCAATATATCGTTTTGTAATTGTTGAAAGATATTATTATTGGTGGCAATAGCGGTTTGCTGATTTGTGAGTGCTTGATCTAGCTGCTCCAATTGTTGTTGGAGTAGGCTAATTTGAGCATCACGCTGCCCTAGCTCACGATCACGCTCTTGGAGTTGTTCAAATTGTGAGCTGATTTGTTCATCACGGCGTTGAAGTTGTTGCTCATGCTCTTGAATCAAGTGATCACGCTTAATCAGTTGTTGCTCTTTTTCGATAATTAATTGGTCTCTTTGTTGTAGCAATTGCCCGAAGTGAGCATTGTGTGATTCTTTTTCATGTAATAGTTGAGTTTGCTCAGCCATTTGCTCATTGCGCTGACTGACGGCTTCAATGTGTTTGGTTAATTGCTGGTCGCGTGTGCGAATTTCTTCGTCACGGATGCGCAATTGTTCTTCTTGCTTTTGGGTGCGCTCATCGCGTATTTGTAATTGTTGTTCTAGTTCGGTGAGTTGCTTATGGTAATTCGCCAGTATGCTTTCTTGTTCGTGACGTTCTTTTTGTTGAGTGCTGACCCAGCCATTTAATTCACGCAGTTGGCGTTCGTATTCGTTGAGGGATATATCGCGGCGACTCAGTTGTTTGTCACGTTGCTCAATTTCGCGGTCACGCTTACTGATTTGGCGCTCTTTTTCTTCAAGCTGTTTTTCACGCTGTCTGATCAGGTCATCACGTTCGCGCAGGCTTTTTTCATGTTCAGCTAGTAGACGTTCATTATCATGCAAACGTTTTTCCAGAGTGCGTAATAAACTGTCACGTTCGCGGATACTTTCATCCCTAGCATCTATGATGTGATCGCGTTCCTGCAAGCGGCGCTCCACTTGATTGGATTTCTCTTGATAGGATTGTTCGGCTTGTTGCGCTTTTTGCAGAATAGCCTCTTTAGTTTGTAGCTGGGCTTCACGAGAAGCTAAAGCTTTTTCCAAGTCTTCTACGACGGTATCGCGGTTATATAGTCGGGTAGATAATTGCTTGGTTTGTTCGCGGGTATTTTTGAGCTCATCGTATAAATTTGCAATAATATTGGCGATATTCTCGCGTTCTTCCACCGTCAGCGAGCTGTTATCATCAATTTTTTCTAGCAAGGATGTGTATTCTGTGCTCATGTTGTTGTTATTTTTGATAGTTCTGATCAGTTTAGCACAACTGTAGCACGCTTTATTGAATACACCATTAAAGATTTGTCATGTGGCCAGTTTGAAGTTTGATTAAGCTATTAGTCTAGGAACTAGTGGGAGAATTAGCACTCTAACGCTAAGAGTGCTAATATCAGCTTCAGCATAATTTAGGAGATACAAAGATCATGACGAATGCTTTAGTTCTACGGGGGCAAGGTTTGCCGGTTCCAGTTGGGAATCTGGAAAGTTATATCCATGCCATCCATGCTATACCAGTATTGAGCGCTGAGGATGAACGGGAGCTGGCGGATGATCTTTTCTATAACCAGAACCTAGAAGCAGCACGTAAACTCATTCTGCACAACCTACGTTTTGTTGTAAAGGTTGCGCGTGGCTATAGCGGTTATGGTTTACCATTGAGCGATCTGGTGCAAGAAGGGAATGTGGGTTTGATGAAAGCGGTGAAGCGCTTTGACCCTGAAATGAATGTGCGCCTTATTTCTTTTGCAGTGCACTGGATTCGTGCCGAAATTCACGAATATATTTTACGTAATTGGCGTATTGTCAAGGTGGCGACCACCAAAGCCCAGCGTAAATTATTCTTTAACTTGCGCAGTAGCAAGTCACGTTTGGGTTGGTTATCTAATGATCAGGCTGAGGAAGTGGCAAATGATCTAGGCGTGAGTAAAGCGGATGTGCTGGAAATGGAACAAAGGTTAGGTTCGCAGGATATAGCCTTTGATCTGGCAGTGGATCAAGATGAGGATGAAGCGGCTTACTCCCCTAGTCAGTATTTGGCCGCCGAAGCGGCTGATCCGGCAGATGCTTTAGAAAATGCCGAATGGGAAGATTATACTCGCCATCGCTTTGCTAGTGCTTTGGAGCGTTTGGATGAGCGTAGCCGAGATATTTTGGCTAGCCGTTGGTTGGTTGAGCAGAAGGCAACCTTGCAGGATTTGGCTGAAAAATACAATGTATCCGCAGAGCGCATTCGTCAGTTGGAAAATGCAGCAGTAAAAAAACTAAAATTAGCGGTAGCCGAAGATGAGCCACAGGCTTACTCTAACTGAGCGTATGAGCGCTTGATCTGAGCTAAATGAACCACAAACCAAAACGAACCAAAGGCCGCTTTAAACGGCCTTTTTATCTTTATTATTGCTTGGCTACTTGAATTTAGCCAAACAATACAACAGAAAAGAAACTCAACCAGCCTGTAATAATTAGCAGGATAATCAAAGCAGCAGGCAAGCCATAGTCAAAACTGAACATATATTATCTCTCTTTCAGGTAAAAAGACGCTTACTCATAGACCCCGACTATAGCTAAATTTAAACGAATAACTGTTGATTTGCGTCAAACTCTGCCAGTTGTCGTTGATTAAGTGATTGCTTTCCAAAGCTAGTTGATTTGTGTCAAAAGATCAGTGATACAGTAGGGCGGCATGGCTTGTTGTTACGGGATATTTAATGAATTAGTCATGTGACCCTGCTAAAGTGCGCAATGATTCCGTGGAAGAAGGAAGCATAATGTCAAATTTGCAACAACTTATTCTGCGCACGGACATCAGCGGAATGCCTCTGGAATGGATTCCATTTCAGACTGCGGTCAAGCTTTATTATACTGATCAAGTTGCTTATACCTGTGGTACATCCTTGATGCGTGTCCGTGGCGGTTTTAATGCCAAAACAGGCTTGCTTAGTGAGCTGGAGCTTAATTCAATTATTGCTACTTTCGGTAGTAAGCAGGGGTTGTTTGGCTCAAAGTATGTACCACCTTTAAATAATCCAACTTTATTTCGTCGTGATAATCACATCTGTCTATATTGCGGTGATCGTTTCATGGCTAAGGATTTGTCCCGTGATCATGTGCGCCCCATTGTTTTAGGTGGGCATGATATTTGGACGAATGTGGTAACAGCCTGTAAACATTGCAATAGCCGAAAAGGGGGGCGTACGCCTGAGCAGGCTGGTATGCCTTTGTTAGCCGTACCCTTCCAGCCAACTTATGTGGAATATATTTTTCTACAAGGTAAAAGCATTTTGGCTGATCAGATGGAATTTCTGAGTGCGCACTTTCCGCGTAGCAGCATTCTGCGCGAGCGTTGTTTGGCAAATTAACGCATTTTTAATGCCTTAGTTACTTTTTTGGTTGTTTCTTCTGGGCAAATTTTTAGATTTTCTCCTATAGTCTAGACAGTAAATTAAGTCGTATTATTGTCGTGTTTTGATCAAGATGGAGAATTTATTGCATGCAAGCATTTCTAGAATGGCTTCGTTCTTTATTCGGTGGTACGGAGCATCGTCGCCCTAATAGCAGCAATAACCCAAGCAATAGTACAACGGAAGCAGAAACAGGCAATCTACCCAACCCTTCAGAAGAGGCAGTGATAGGAGAAGAAGCTGTTACACCTGATCCGACTATCTCTTCCCCATCTGCTGCAAGTGGGGAGGATACTCCTAATGATACTGAAACGCCCGCCATACCTACGCCTGAACACCCAATGGATCCGTTAATACCGTTACCTACGGAAGGGGTGAATCTTGGCTTTGGGCGTTTGTGGCAAAATCATCCCAATATTAGTCATTACGAAATGCAACCTTGTCGACGTGAAGACGGCGTGCCTAATTTCGCCAATCAGTGTGCAATACGCATGGGTGTATGTCTGGCACGTAGTGCTTTACTGGAAGGCTATGATGGTGTGCAGTGTTGGTTTGGTGGTCATAAAGGTGCAGGACATACTTTGCGGGCGCGCGAATTAGCGACTTGGTTACGCAATCATGCGAGTCGTTTTGGTAAAGCTGAAATCAGTAGCCACGTGACTTGGCAAGATTATGTAAATCGCACGGGCATTATTTTTTGTGAAAATTTTTGGGGTGAAAATAACCAAGGTGATCACATTGACCTGTGGGATGGTACAGGTGAGTTTATGGGTAGTGGCGCATTTTCATGGGAAGGGCCAGCAATGGCCAGTGGTGGTTTGGATTATATAGAGCGATCTGAAAAGGTTTGGTTTTGGCCAGTTTATTAAGTCGCTTATTGGCGATTGGTTTAACGATGTTACTCGTAGGCGTTTTATACGCTTGCGGGGAGCGTGAACGAACAGTGGAAAGGGCTGCTTTGCCTGTACCTAAGCAGCCTGCGTCTACTTATGTAACAGATCAGGCAGAACTCGCTGGGCAAGTTGTCTCTTTATGGTATGAGGATACAGGGTGTCGTTTGCAGATACGCCAGCAAGGCAAGCAGCAGGGAACTAAGAAATGGCTAAAACCCGGTGCGCCTTGCTATTTCATTCGCTCACCTGGTAGTGATCAAGTACAGATTTATCAACATGATAAGACAATTCAAATAATTGCTGTTATTGGCACGCCGGTGGAGGTGAAGCAGTCGGTGCAGCGCTGTGGACGTGAGGTGCAAGGGCTGATTATTAATAGTGCCGGAGAAGTAACTTTATCCAAGCACGTTCATAGTGGCAGTATCTATTGTGCCAACCAAGGTTTGGATAATTTTCAATATTCTTTATTTGCCCATCCTTAAATACGCAATAAGTGTGCAATCATTACATCAAGAGTTGCTATTGATTTGCATGACAAAGCTGCTGCCGAGTGTACGTGGATAGCGGCCACGAATTTTGTCGCGTACAGCGAAAGCATCGCTGCGATTAGGGTATTGTCCTACCCTGACCCGAAATAATATGCCGCGATGATCCTTTTTTTCATCAATAAAGCTACGATAACCATCGCGGCGCAAATCACGCTGTAAAGCAAAGGCTGTACGCGAATTGTAGCCTGAGAAAACTTGCACGGTGTAATAGCCATTTTCCAGATTAGGCGGGTAATTCAGATCGTAATCACTGGCAAGGTAGGCATAAGCTGCGGCTCGACTCGCGGCAGATGTTTGGGTATCTATGCTGGGCTTGCGGTAATAATGATAAGGTTCGCTCGCCGCAGATGAGTCATAACGAGAAGATGTTCTTGTATTATCGTAATTATGGCTGACATTATCCCCGCTAAAACGTGGTAAGTGTAAATTATCTGGAATGAGTCGGGTAAAAAAGCCAATACCTTTGGCATTGACAAACAGTGCAAAACCGACAGCTACCACGACCAGCAAAAGTATGTGCCATAAGGCAATGCCCTGTTGTCTAGTTGGAGTAAGGACGATTTGCTTCACACCTGACCTCATGCTGATTAGGATCTACAACGCTATAATTAGTAGATTATAACAAACTGGATAGGTGTAAAGCAGGAGGAGCAGGAAACGGGTGAGAATGGCAAAATTATCAGCGGTTTCACCTTGATTTATGTGCTCTTTTACCCCATATCCACAGTATTAGGAAATGATTAACTTGTTTTAACCTAACTTAATTGAACGGGGTGAACTAACTTATGAGAATGGATAGGCTGACCAGTAAATTTCAGCTCGCCCTGCAAGATGCTCAGTCACTTGCTTTGGGACGTGATCATCAAATGATTGAACCGATACACTTGATGACAGCCCTGCTGGATCAGGACGGTGGCTCTACACGCGGTCTCTTGACCAAGGCTGGCGTCAATGTCAACAAGCTGCGCTCCGGTTTAGGAGAAGCCTTGGATAAAATGCCAAGCGTTAGTGGTGGGGATGCAGGCAGTGTGCATGTATCGAATGATTTGAATAAAATGCTCAATGTCACTGATAAAATCGCTCAGCAGCATAAAGATCAATACATTTCTTCCGAATGGTTTGTACTGGCTGCCTTGGATGACAAAGGTAGTTTGGGTAATGCGCTACGTGAAGCGGGTGCGGTCAAGCTAGCGGTAGAGAAAGCCATTGATGCTTTACGTGGTGGTCAGTCTGTGGATGATCCGAATGCCGAAGATCAGCGTAAGGCTTTGGAAAAGTACACTATTGACCTGACCGAGCGAGCCGAGCAAGGCAAGATTGATCCTATTATTGGCCGTGACGAAGAAATTCGTCGCATGGTACAAATTCTACAAAGACGCACTAAAAACAATCCGGTACTGATTGGTGAGCCAGGTGTGGGTAAAACAGCCTTGGTAGAGGGTTTGGCACAGCGTATTGTTAATAATGAAGTACCTGAAGGTGTGCGCGGCAAGCGTTTATTGTCGTTAGATTTAGGGGCTTTGTTGGCGGGGGCAAAATTTCGTGGTGACTTTGAGGAGCGTTTGAAAGCAGTCTTGAATGATATTGCCAAGGCAGAAGGCAATATTATTCTGTTTATTGACGAAATTCATACCATGGTCGGTGCAGGCAAAGCAGATGGTGCAATGGATGCAGGTAATATGCTTAAGCCTGCTTTGGCACGTGGTGAGCTACATTGTGTAGGCGCAACCACACTGGATGAGTATCGCCAATATATTGAAAAAGATGCTGCTTTGGAGCGGCGTTTCCAAAAGGTATTGGTTGATGAGCCGACTGTAGAAGACACTATTGCTATTTTGCGGGGGCTTCAGGAAAAGTATGAAGTCCATCACGGTGTAGAAATTACCGATCCCGCTTTAGTCGCTGCGGCCACGCTTTCATACCGCTACATTACCGATCGTCAGTTGCCTGACAAAGCGATTGACCTGATTGATGAGGCGGCCTCGCGTATTCGTATAGAGATTGATTCCAAGCCTGAAGCATTGGACAAATTAGAGCGGCGCTTAATCCAGCTCAAGATTGAGCGCGAAGCGCTAAAGAAAGACTCGGATGAGGCTTCCAAAAAGCGTTTGGCTGATTTACAGGCTGAAATTGATCGTTTGGAAAAAGAGTATGCTGATTTAGCAGAAATTTGGAAAAGTGAAAAAGCCGATGTGCAGGGTACAACGCATATTAAAGAAGCCTTAGACCAAGTGCGTATGGATATGGAAACAGCTCGCCGTGCGGGTGATTTGCAGCGTATGGCTGAATTGCAATATGGCCGTATTCCTGAGCTGGAGCGTCAATTAGCACATGCTGATGAGGCGCTTGATGCGGAGGCGAGCAAAGCACCCAAGCTTTTGAAAACGCGCGTGACTGAAGATGAGATTGCAGACATTGTGTCGCGTTGGACCGGTATTCCAGTCAGTAAAATGTTGGAGTCTGAGCGTGAAAAATTGCTGCACATGGAGAAGGATTTAGGCCAGCGTGTAATTGGACAGGTGGAAGCTGTTACCGCAGTATCTAATGCTATTCGTCGTGCGCGTGCAGGATTGTCTGATCCTAAGCGTCCTAGTGGCTCTTTTCTGTTTTTGGGGCCTACTGGCGTGGGTAAAACCGAGTTGACTAAAGCATTAGCGCAATTTCTGTTTGATACGGATGATGCTATGGTGCGGATTGATATGTCCGAGTTTATGGAAAAGCACTCGGTAGCACGTTTAATTGGCGCCCCTCCTGGTTATGTCGGTTATGAGGAAGGTGGCTATTTGACTGAAGCTGTGCGGCGTCGGCCTTATTCAGTCATTTTACTGGATGAGGTAGAAAAAGCGCACTCGGATGTATTTAATGTTTTATTGCAAGTATTAGATGATGGACGCTTGACTGATGGGCAGGGACGCACCATTGATTTCCGTAATAGCGTAGTCATTATGACCTCAAACTTAGGTTCGCATCGTATTCAGGAAATGACGGGTGAAGCGAATTATGACCGCATGAAAGCGGCTGTCATGGACGTTGTGGGTGATCATTTTAGACCCGAATTCATTAATCGAATTGATGAAGTGGTGGTCTTTCATCCTTTGGATAAGAATGAGATTCGCCAGATTGCAGATATTCAGTTGAATAGTCTACGTAAGCGTTTGGCTAGCCGTGATCTGTACATTGAATTTAGCGATGCTGCGATGGATCATCTTGCTGAAGCTGGGTTTGATCCGGTGTATGGTGCGCGTCCTTTGAAGCGTGCCATTCAAAATGGTCTGGAAAATCCTTTAGCCGAGGAAATTCTAAGTGGACGTTTTATGCCAGGTGATACGATCCAGGTGGATTTACAGAATGGTCAATTAAGCTTTACTGAAATAGCAACAGCCGAAGTTGTAGACGATTGATGCTTGCTAGTTACTAGGCGAATGAATGTGATGTAGAAAGCCTGTGAGAACGCACAGGCTTTTTACAGATAGGTTTAAATAGCTCGCAGTAATTCGTTAATACCCACTTTGCTCCGGGTTTTTTCATCTACACGTTTAACAATAACCGCACAATATAGGCTGTACTGACCATCGCTGGAAGGTAGGTTGCCGGAGACAACAACAGAGCCTGCGGGTATGCGGCCATAAATAATCTCATCATTTTCACGGTCATAAATACGGGTACTTTGCCCAATATAAACGCCCATAGAAATGACGGCGCCTTCCTCTACAATCACACCTTCAACTATTTCAGAACGTGCGCCAATAAAGCAATGATCTTCAATGATCGTGGGGGCTGCTTGCAGTGGCTCTAAAACACCGCCAATACCTACGCCACCCGATAGATGTACATTTTTGCCAATTTGTGCACAAGAGCCGACAGTTGCCCAAGTGTCTACCATTGTGCCTGTATCAACATAAGCACCAATATTGACATAAGACGGCATCAATACCGTGCCCGATGCAATAAATGCCCCCTTACGTGCCGCAGCCGGTGGAACAACTCTAACACCACTGGCGGCAAAATCCTTGCTATTCATATCGGCAAATTTAGACGGTACTTTGTCGTAATAGTCGCTAAAGCCACCGCGCATCACGGCATTATCATGAATGCGGAAAGACAGCAGGACAGCTTTTTTAAGCCATTCATGAACAACCCAGTCGCCTACACCACGCCGTTCAGCCACGCGAGCGCTGCCGTTGTCCAGCATTTCAATAGCACTGTTGACAGCATCGCGGGTTTCACTGTCCACGGTGCGGGGTGTAATCTCGGCGCGACGCGCAAAGGCTGCTTCAATAATGGCTTGAATATCAGACATGTACTTCTCCAAAATTTACAAGGGTGATTGATAACGGCGACCTATAATAGTGATCTATAGCAGTTCAATGGCCTGACGAATCCGTTGGGCGGCATGAATACATTCTTGTTGACTAGCAACCAAGGCGAGACGAATTCGGTTTTGCCCTGGATTGCCTTGCGGTGTATCGCGTGACAAATAAGAGCCTGGCACGACCTGCACAGCTTGCTGTTCATACAGTAAACGAGTAAATGCCGTATCACTAATAGGCGTTACCGGCCAGAGATAAAAGCCTGCCTTTGGTTTTTCCACCTGCATGACCGCTTGCAATATTTCCAATACGGCCACCAATTTGGCGCGATATAAATCACGATTAGCTTGCACATGCGCTTCATCTTGCCAGGCAGCAATACTAGCTGCTTGAAAGGGAGGAGGCATGGCACAGCCATGATAAGTCCGATACTGCAAAAAAGCGTCCAACACAGCAGTATCTCCGGCAATAAAACCAGAGCGCATGCCAGGCGCATTAGAACGTTTAGACAAGCTATGAAATACCAAACAGCGCCGGTAATCTGTATTGCCCATTTGTGCGGCTGCTTGCAGCAGACCGGGGGGCGGCTGGTTTTCGTCAAAATACAGCTCGGAATAGCACTCATCCGAAGCAATCAGAAAATCATGTTTTTCAGCCAATGCAATCAAATGTTGCATTTGCGACAAGGGCATAACCGCACCGCTTGGATTGGCCGGTGTGCAAATATACAATAGCTGACAGCGCTTCCAAGTGGTTTTATCGACAGCATCAAAATCAGGTATGAAACCATTTTCAGCCGTGCAATTCAGATAAACAGGCTCTGCTCCAGCGAGTAAAGCAGCACCTTCATAAATTTGGTAAAAAGGGTTAGGCATTAGTACGGCAGGATGCGTGCTACGTTCAATCACGGCTTGAGCAAAAGCAAATAAAGCTTCGCGTGTACCATTGACCGGAATAATATGGCGCTCAGGATCAATGGATTCGAGTGGCAATTGAAAGCGTTTGACTAGCCATTGACTAATGGCTGTACGCAAAGCCAACGTACCCTTAGTCATGGGATAAGTGGCTAGCCCTTGCAAGTTTTGGCTTACTGCTTGATGGATAAAATCAGGCGTTGGGTGTTTGGGTTCACCGATAGCTAATGAAATCGTCTTCAGTCCAGCCGGTAATTGGCTACCTTCCAGTAAAGTGCGGATTTTTTGAAATGGGTAGGGTTGTAAATGCTGTAAGTGACTATTCATCATCCTTCTATTCTGGAGGCTGCGTTTAAAAATTAAAAAGAAAAGCCTCCTAACAGGAGGAGGCTTTTCAAACTTTTATTATCTAAGCCCTGTGCTTACTCAACTTGCTCAACCATCCAGTCAACCGATGCTTTGACTTGCTCATCGGTTAAAGCAGGATTGCCACCTTTGGGAGGCATGGCATTTTTACCCTTAATCGATGAAGCATACAGTGTATCTATACCAGCCGCTATACGCGGAGCCCAGGCTTCTTTGTCGCCTAATTTGGGAGCACCTACGATGCCCATATCATGACAGCTAAAGCATAAACTACGGTAAACAGTTTCGCCATTTGGTTTAGCATCTTGAAGCTTTTGAGCGACTTCATCTGCTGTCTCTGCAACTTTTTCAGCCATTTGTGCCGTACCTTCAGCCGCTGTTTCTACAGCGCCTGCGGTTGCTACGGCTGCTGTTTGTAGTGCGTCTTCTGTTGCTGCCGCCGCACTCTCGCCCATAGCTTTAGCTGACTCGACTGCATCGGCAACAGTTTCCTGTACAGCTTCAACCGTACTTTTAGTCGCTTGCTGTGCCGTATCTACTGTATTAGCAGCGGCTTCCTTTGCAGCATCAACAGCATTCGCAGCAGCTTCAGCCGTGTTTTCAGTAGCTTGTTCAACGGCTTGTGCAGCATCGGCAGCAGTTTTCTGTATGGTATCGACTGCATGATCAGTGCTTTCCTTGACAGCGTCGACTACATTCGCAGCGGCTTCAGCCGTGTTTTCAGTAGCTTGCTTAACAGCTTGTGCGGCCTCGGCAGCAGTTTCTTGTATAGCATCGACGGCATGATCGGCGGTTTCTTGCGCAGTATCGACTGCATCCGCAGCGGTTTCCGCTGGCTTTTCTACGGCGTCTGCCGTTGCTTGAGTTGCATTTTCTACAGCAGTGTCTGCTTCATCTATGGTTTGATCTAAGGCTTGCTCTGTTGTTTGAGCGGCGGCTTCAGCCGCATTTCCAGCAGCTTCATCTTTACTGACTGAGTCTGCTGCGTGGCTGTCGGGAGCTTTTTGCTCAGACACAGGTGCATCAGTATTTTGAGCTGTTCCTTCTTCCTTTTTATCACAACCGCTTAATAAGCTAAGCGCTAGAAACAGTACCGAAATACTGACGACTATGTTTTTCATGGGCTAAACCTCCTGATTGGGCGTGGTATATCCAGCAGCAATATGCCCTTCGTTGAAAGGGCATATTGGATACATCATTATTGAGCGTCTTGTTGAACTTTTTCAGCCGCCTCTTCTACGGCTTGAGCTGCACCATCGACAGTTTCTTGGGCAGCATCTCCAGCCGTTTGAGCGGCATCATTGACTGTGTCCGCTGCTTTTTGAGCAGCATCGTTCATCGTATCAACAACCTCTTCTGCTGTTTCGCTAACAGCTTGAGCCGCATTTTCTACAGCTTCTTGAGTTGCTTCGGCAGCATTGTTCATCGTATTGGCTGCATCCTGAGCAGCTTCATTGACTTGTTCTGCTGCATTTTCGGCGGCTTGTTCAGTCGCTTGGCTTGCATCCTGAGCAGCTTCATTGACTTGTTCTGCTGCATTTTCAGCAGCTTGTTCGGTCGCTTGGCTTGCATCTTGAGCGTCTTCCTTACTATCTTGACAACCACTCAGCAGGCCAAGTGTTAAAAGCAGAGCCGAAATACTGACTGCAACGTTTTTCATAATATGTTTTTCTCCTAAGATTTTGGGATTAAAGGGCGTGACACTAAGCCTAGTGTTGGGGTGATTAGTGTTACTCCACCAACTTGGACATTATAGTGCATCATAAAATATTGTTACAGTAGCTTGATATAGTATTGTAGTTATTCAGATTTGATAGTTTTATAGGTGAAGGAGGCAGGCTGTGAATACAGTCTCTTTTTCGAAGCAAGGTTATTTCCTACAAGCTTTTCGGGGGAACTTTTTCCGGTGTGTTGCCTTGGGAGCCACTGGACGATCTGTGGATAAGCTATTAGGTAGTGCTTGTGGCAGCAGTGGTGTACGCTTATTACCGGGTTGGATGCGGAACACTGCGAGTCTATAGTTGGGGTAAATAGCTCATGGAAAATCCCATACAAAGTGTTGGTATTACTCGCTGGCTGTTGCTGATATTGCTGGGAGCTGTGCTAACTGTTTTGCTATTGTACTTTTTATCTCGTTTTGATCTGGGCAATCAAAGCACCACACAAGTGCCAGAACTCAAACCTAACCCTAACCCATACAATCAAGCTGATGATGCTAATACGCAAGCGATGCGTTTACCAGAGGTAAAGTTACCTGAGCTGGAGTTGTTATCCGAAACAGAAATTCAAGCTTTATCGCCAGTAGAACGTGCGCATTATAAAGCGATGCAGAATACTTTTTGGGAATTGAAACAGCAGGCAAAACAATTAAATCGTGAGCGGGATCAGTTAAGTGAGCGCTTAGACAAAATGGAAGAGCAAAACAAAGCCTTGTCGGAAGCATTACAGAAGCTACGCGAATAAATGCAGTGTAGCGTTTGCGTGAGTGTAGTCTGGTTGAATGCAGCAATGCAGGGCTGTTCCGTAATAATTTACGAAAGAGAATGGAGCAGCCCTAGCAGAAAGTTTTGCGGGTGACTAGCGCACAATCACGGTGGCCTTGCAGTATTGGCCACTTTGCATGGGTTGGCGCTCTAATGGTTCTTGGTGTTTCATATAAATCAGGTTAGAGCGACGATTAACGCAAAACTGTGTGACAGGCTGATTACTCCGTGTTTTCAGGCCATTTACAATTTCAGCACAGACAGCTTCACCGTTGAACATGATTTGGCGAACGCGCGCGAAAGGAAAAACACGCTTTTGATTATCAGGCAAAGTGACTGTCATGTATAAATAACCATCCCCATTAATGGTTTGCAGATAGTGCAAGTTTTTGCCGTCGACGCACTTTGCTTCCCATTGTTGTGCAGCAGCAGCACCGGAAAATAAAAACAAAAACAGGCTAAAAAGCCAGATCGATTTCATGGAGTATCTCCTTTGTTGAGGTTTAGGGAATGTTTTCATGATGTTTAGATGTTTATTGGAACTGATTGATTAACGTGTTAGCCAATGTTCGGTTTAATTGTATTCGTTGTAACCTATTGTCTTAGGTGGAATCAACTCCGATTTTGTTGCAAGTTTCGTAACAAAAAACGCCCCGGGTGTAATTTTTGATAAAGACTCTTTTCTAGCGGTAATGGTTCCCCATGAATAATACTTGCGAGCATATCGCTGCATAAAGCTGCTGTGCTCAAACCACGCGATCCATAAGCGGTATTGATAAATAAACCCGCTTGATAACTGGCTTCAGGCCAAGTGCGCCCCCGTTGACCATGTCGTATAGCGACATAATCTTGTCGCCAGGCTGCAAAGTCAGGCACAGCCCCGACGCAAGGATAACGGTCTGGTGTCGTTATACGCAAGGCGCAATGGCCGCTGTTAATCTGTCCTAATGAGTCTGCTAGGTGTGGCAAGTGTTTGTGTAACTGCTGCCAGTTGTTTTGATCTGTACTAGGATTAAGTTGGCAATCCGTTTGCTGGCGCTCAAAACTAGCACCAAAAATATGTTTGCCTTGAATGGCAGGTGTGAAATAACCTTCATGTCCTAAAGTGACTTTGAGCGCTTGGCTATATTCGCTGGCACTCGCTAAAGATGTTTGCCCACGCACCGGGATGAGCGGCAAATGCTCATGCGCCCCCAGTTGATAAGTCATTGATCCATTAGCGATGATGGCTATAGCGGACTCGCTTAATAACTCACCTGCTGCATTGAGTATTCGCCAACCTGTTGCCATGGGTTTGAGCTGCCAAGCTGAGTGATACAGCTTGATCTGAATCGCTTCGTGTTCACATAAGACCATGCACAAGCTGGCCGGGTGTAACCAGCCTCCTGCTGGAAAAAAGCTGCCTCCTTGTGGCAAGTTAATCCCTGCTATTTGGCTGGCTGCTGTTTGATCAAGCCCTTGAATAAAGTCTGGTGGTAAGCCACGCTGTTGCAAAGCTTGCCAGCGTTTATGTTCTCGATCATTATGATTGAGTTGTAAAGCGCCACAAGCTTGCCATGCTATTTTTTTGCCTGCTGCCTCCAATTCATGTAACTGTCGTAAAGCAAATAAAAAGGCTTGTCGATAAAAACGCTCTCCCCAGTCAGGCTCTGCGGTCATTTTGGGTGTCAATACTCCGGCTCGGTTGCCTGATGCCTCCATAGCCAATTGTTCACGGCGTTCTAGCAAGGTCACTTGCCAACCACGCTTTGCCAGCGCATAAGCTATTTGGCAACCAGCTATACCGCCGCCGATGACCGTAGCTGTTTTTGTTTTGAACTGGGGCTTAGGTAATGCAAACCAAGGTGCACATAAGGTTGTGTTTTGTGGCGCTGGCAATAGCCTAGCAGTGATCATTTCTCGTTTGTGGCCAAATCCTTTACGTTTTTCGACCTGAAAGCCTGCGGCTTGTAGATGGTGTCTGACTTGGCTGGCGGCGGTGAAGGTGGACAGTGTGGCATTCGGGGCGCATAGTTTAGCAATGCCATGTAGCGTGGATGCGCTCCACATGGCTTGATTGCGTGAGGGAGCAAAACCGTCCAGATACCAAGCGTTAACCTGACAAAGCATCTGTTGCAAGGCTGTTTCCACGGGATAAAAATACAAGCTGAGGCGTAATTGCCCTTCTTCTAACAACAGAGTATGTAAACCAGCTAAGCGCGGTGGATAAGCATTTAATAAAGTTTCGCTATAGGTTTGTAAGTCAGGCCAGTGTTGATGGAGCTTTTGCAGTTGTGCTTTGCTGAGTGGGTACTTTTCTATAGATAGGTAATGTAGTCGTTTGCAGCGCTGTGGGTCATTACGCCAAGCTTGCCAAGTAGCCAAAAAATTAAGACCTGTTCCAAAACCTGTTTCTGCAATCACAAAGCTGTCTTGCTGTTGCCAACGTGCCGGCAGTTGATTGCCTTGTAGAAAAACATAATGCGATTCTTCCAAGCCATTTTGCCGGTCAAAGTAGACATCCTTGAATAAAGGTGAGTAGGGCGTGCCGCTTTGATCAAAGTCTAGGAATGTGGGTTCAAGTTCTACTAACATGGCAACCATTATACCGATTATCGGTAATTTTTTAGCGACAAGAATAAAAGATTAAAAAAAGTTCAAGCTCATCATAGCCATGAGCATTGCCGCGAAGGCTTGGTGGGGGTGGTTTTTAGTGGTTTTATAAATTTTATTTGTTTTTGATAAAAAATAAAGATTAGAGTGCTTGAGGACGATACTATATAAATCGCTGATTTTTCAGGAATGCATTCTGGAGACGCTATTTGTGCCTGCTTGGCAAAGGTATAAAAAGCCAGAAACAGCACATAAACGAGAGAGATGCTAGGATGAGAAAACTATCCATGCAGCAGTGGATCGGAGTCGCTGCTATGGTCATGTCGCTGGGTTTATCTACGACGGGTGCTGTGCAAGCAGACCCCGTAAAGCAAAAAGTCCGACGCGGCTATGTTTTAAGAACTTGTGATCAATACAGTGCTGAAGTGTTGCGCCACAAGGCGAAGGAATATCAGAAGCTGATTGATGCTGCGGCTACTGAGCACCATGTCGATGCTAATTTAATCAAAGCAATCATTACAGCGGAAACCTGTTTCCGTCCTGGTGCCGTGTCCCACAAAGGTGCATCGGGTCTGATGCAATTAATGCCAGCTACCGCAGAGCGTTTTGGTGCTACTGACGATAGCATTACACACAATGTACATGCCGGAACACGTTACCTACGTTGGTTATTAGATCGTTACGAAGGCAATATTCCATATGCGGTAGCGGCTTATAATTCAGGTGAGGGTACGGTAGATAAATACGGTCTGGAAGTGCCTTATAGGGAGACCCAGCGTTATCTAGTGCAAGTATTAAATGCCTATCAAAAGCTAGATGGAGAAGTTAAATTCAAGTTTACTGCTGGCTCTATTTCGCCGGTGGAGCGTACTTTGACTTCAGCTTCGACGCCTCGCCTCAAAAAAGTCATTGAGAAGCGCCTGTTGCCGAGTTGTATGAGTGCTTCACGCAAACTGCATCGCGCCACTTCGCACAGGGATCGCAAGGGGAAGCGCACCTTTTACTATAAGGTCAAGAAAAACGATTCTTTGGACAGAATCATGCGTAGAACTGGTATTTCTACCAATGCGATTAAGCGTTTTAATGATATGCGTAGTAGCTTGATTCGTCCAGGACAACGCCTTAAAGTGGCAGAATGCCGATTGTAGATTTGAGTGAAAAATGCCCTCTGATGAGGGCATTTTTATGCGAAAGTTTTAAGCTGTTTTCAAACGTTTGTAACGAATACGTTGTGGATGCAGTTCATTACCATGTCGGCGCTTATAGTCTTCTTCATAATCACTGTAATTGCCTTCAAACCATGTCACAGTCGAGTCGCCTTCAAAGGCTAAGATATGGGTAGCAATACGATCAAGAAACCAGCGATCATGCGAGATAACCACCGCACAACCTGGGAAGTTTAATAAAGCTTCCTCTAAGGCACGCAAGGTTTCCACATCCAAATCATTGGTTGGTTCGTCCAATAGCAATAAATTGCCACCTGACTTTAGCAGTTTTGCTAGATGCACACGATTACGCTCACCGCCTGATAAATCGCCTACTCGTTTTTGTTGAGCGTCACCTTTGAAGTTAAAGCGGCCACAATAAGCACGTGACTGAATCTGATAACTACCGACTGTAATAATGTCTTGTCCGTTAGAGATTTCCTGCCAAACAGTTTTGCTATTGTCTAGCGAGTCGCGTGACTGGTCAACATAGCCGATCTGTACCGTTTCACCGACGCGAAATGTTCCAGAATCCGGCTGCTCTTGTCCGGTAATCATGCGGAATAAAGTCGTTTTTCCCGCACCATTGGGACCAATCACGCCTACTATGCCACCGCGTGGCAGCTTGAAGCTGAGATTTTCATACAGCAAGCGGTCGCCAAAAGACTTGCTGATATGATTGGCTTCAATAACTAAATCGCCCAAGCGTGGACCAGGGGCAATATAGATTTCATTGGTTTCTGAGCGTGCTTGGTAATCGCTAGCGGATAGCTCTTCGAAGCGTTGCATACGCGCCTTGCTTTTGGCTTGACGGCCTTTGGGATTGGAGCGTACCCATGCTAATTCTTCTTTCATGGCTTTCAGACGACCTTGTTCGGCCTTTTTTTCCTGAGTCAGACGTTTTTCCTTTTGTTCCAGCCAGGAGGAGTAATTGCCTTCCCAAGGAATGCCTTGACCACGATCCAATTCCAAAATCCATTCAGCAACATTATCCAAAAAGTAACGGTCATGCGTAACAGCTACCACGGTGCCCGGAAAATCTTGCAAAAAGCGTTCTAGCCAAGCGACTGATTCCGCGTCCAGATGGTTGGTCGGTTCGTCCAGAATCAGCATGTCCGGCGAAGATAGCAGTAAACGACACAAAGCCACGCGGCGTTTCTCACCGCCAGATAAAGTTTCTACCTTAGCATCCCAAGGCGGTAAACGTAGTGCATCGGCAGCGACTTCTAAAGTATGTTCCAGATTTTGCACGTTTGAGGCTTGCAGAATATTTTCCAAGCGGGCTTGTTCAGCAGCGAGCGCATCAAAATCAGCATCTGGTTCAGCATAGGCGGCATAGACAGCATCCAGCTTTTCTTGCGCTTCTTTAATGACGGCCAAACCTTCTTCTACATTACCACGCACATCCTTATCAGGGTTAAGCTGTGGTTCCTGAGCGAGATAGCCAATATTAATCCCAGGCTGGGGACGCGCTTCACCCAGAATATCCTGATCAAGACCGGCCATAATTCGTAGCAGTGTCGACTTACCTGCGCCGTTGTAACCGAGTACGCCGATCTTGGCACCCGGGAAAAAATTGAGATAAATATCTTTGAGTATATGTTTATTAGGTGGGACAACCTTGCCCACGCCGTTCATGGTGTAAATATATTGAGCCATTGATTGAGAAAATCCTTGTTCGAAATAAGTAGTGGCAGGTAGTCGTGCCAAAGGTTAGTGCTATCTTTAAAGTCTTGTCAGTATACCAGACCATAAGCTTCGATCTTTCTTGCTATTATCTCTTTTCAAGCAAACTTATGGGATAATCAGGTTTTTTCGGGCTAAATCATACTATTCATGCTTTATTTGCATCACAGCAATCGTTTGGAACAACTCTCTGTTGAGTTGGCACAATTGTTAGCTGAGCCATTACCTGCGGCTAAGCCTGAAGATTGGCTTAAGCCGGAAACCATTGTGGTGCAGAATGCAGGTATGGGGCGTTGGTTGTCTTTGCAGTTGGCGCGTACCAATGGTATCGCGGCGAATTTGAGGTATTTATTTCCAGCCGAGATGACTTGGGAGTTATTGCGTAAGGTATTGGAGAATGTGCCGGAACGTGATCCTTGTTCACCGCGCTTGTTGCGTTGGCGTTTATTGGATGAGTTTTCACAGCGTTTTGAGCCTTATCACGATACGCTTGGGCACTACCTGAAGCCAGGGCAAGACGATAGTGCCTGGCAGTTGGCACAGCAAGTCGCGCGCGTGTTTGATGCTTATTTATTTTTTCGCCCGGATTGGGTCAAGCGTTGGGAGTCAGAGCCTGCTAGTGATTGGCAGGAGCAATTGTGGCAGAACGTGATTGCTGGTAGTGCTGAGACCAAGCCATTGGATCATTGGATACGTCTGCACCGGCGATTTATTGCACAATTAGCCGAGGCGGATCTGCATAAATTACCTCAGAGGATTAGTTTCTTTTCCGTGCCTGCCTTGTCTCCGGGTTATATCGAGATGATGGCTCAGGTAGCGCGGCATATTGATGTACATTTCTTTGTTATGAATCCGTCGATGGCATATTGGGGAGATATTGAGTCTGATAAGCGACGTTTACGGCGTTCTTTGGAAGAACAAAACTATATTACGGTGGGTAATCCTTTATTGGCCTCTTGGGGAAGACAGGGGCGCGATTTTATTGAAGTCTTACGCAGCTTAGAGCCTTATCCCATAGAGACTGATCATTTTTATGAGCCTGAAGCCTCCAGTATGTTGCAAGTCGTACAGCATGATATTTTGAATCTGCAAGGTGACAGTTCAGCGGATGAGTTTGAAGCGGAAGCCTCGCCTGTGAATGTAACGCAGGATCAATCGATTAGTATTCACGCTTGTCATTCGCCTATGCGTGAGGTGGAGGTGCTTTATGATCAAATATTGGCAGCACTGGAGGAGAATCCCGACTGGTCGGCGGCTGATATGGTGGTCATGTCGCCCGAGATCGAAACCTATGCCCCTTTTATTGAGGCAGTGTTTGCCGCAGCGCTAGTACAACTACCTTTTAGTGTTGCGGATCAGCGTTTTTCTGCTGCTTTAAATATGAGTGCGGCTTGTATGCAGTTGTTGGCGTTGCCTCAGCAGCGTTTTGAAGCAGAAAGCGTGTTTGCTTTACTGGAGTACGCTGAAATTCGTCAACATTTTGGTTTGGATGAAGGGCAAGTTCAGCAATGTCGAGATTGGGTGCGGGCGGTCAATATTCGTTGGGGGGTGGATAGTGAGTTTCGCCGCCAGTTTGCTGAGCAAACCACGGATGAGCATACGTGGCTACATGGACTAGACCGTTTATTGCTGGGTTACGCCATGCCCGGTGAGCGTTTATTGGCCGGTGTACTGCCCTATAATGAACTGGAAGGCAGTCAGGCATTGGTACTAGAGCGTTTTCTGCAATGTCTACATGTGCTGTTTGGTATGGCGAAATGGTCAGAAAAGCGCGCTAGCTTGGCGGCATGGCGTGAGCAGTTTGTTGAAATTTTGGAGCAGCTATTTCCTGAGGATGCCGAGACGCAGGCTGTGTATCAGGCGCTAGAGCGAATTATGACTGAAGTACGTCAGGCTGAATTTTCCGGTAAGGTGGCTTGGACAGTGTTTCGTGATGTGTTGCAGCAGCAACTAGAGCAGCAGAATCAGGCAGAAGGCTTTTTGGGCAACGGTATAACGTTTTGCGCTTTGATGCCGATGCGCAGTGTACCGTTTAAATTTGTGGCTTTGTTAGGGATGCAGGATGGTGGTTTTCCTCGGCAGGATACACGGTTGAGCTTTGACAAATTGGCTTATGATGGTCACCGCAAGGGAGATCGTTCTCGCCGTGATGAAGATCGTTACTTGTTTTTGGAAAGTTTACTGTCAGCCAGAGAGCGCTTGTATATCAGCTATATTGGCAAAAGTATTCAGGATGATAGCGAACTAATGCCTTCTGTGTTGGTGGCTGAGTTACTGGATTACTTGGAGCGACGCTTGGCTGTGACAGCCGAGGAGCTGATTATCAAACATCCTTTACAAGCCTTTAGCCAGCGTTATTTCACCCATCCGACTTCACGCTTGTTTAGTTATGCACAGGATTATGTTGCCTTACATGAGCGGGCAGAAAAAATAGATGCCCAGCGATTTTGGAATGTGGAATGTTTGCCTGAGCCGGATCCAGCTTTGCGTGAAGTCAGTTTGACTGAACTGATTCGTTTTTATCGTCATCCAGCACGGTATTTTTTACAGCAACAATTGGATTTAAAATTGCGTGATGAAGATGACGAGTTAGCCACACGTGAGCCTTTTACCTTAGAGCCTTTTGCAGATAGTGAAATTGGCCGACAAACTTGGAAACACTTAGAGCAGGGAGGAACTGCGGAAGCGTTGGCGTTGCTATTGCGCGCACAAGGCTTGTTGCCACATGGTAAGCCAGGTGAACTGATTTTTGAGCAGCACTTTAATCAGGCACAGGCTTTATTTACGCAATATCCACCCTTGCTGGACAGTGAGCATTTTCCATTTCACTTGACCTTGGGCGAATTTACTCTGTATGGCATGTTGGAGTCTGTAACCGTGGACGGTCTGCGCGAATGTCATTTTGGTTATATGGGCGCATGGCAATGGGTGTCAATCTGGTTGCGACATTTGGTTTTGAATGCTTGTGATACCTTACCCAAAAACTGGCAGCGTGTAACGCGGATTTATACGGTAGAGACAGGTTATGAATTAATGCCTGTGCCAGATGCACATGCTCAGCTAAGCAGCTTATTACAAGGTTATTGGCAAGGGCTGCAAGCGCCGTTGCCGTTTTTGCCTAAATCAGCTTGGGCCATTATGGAAAAAGCTAGTGCAGATATTAATAAGGGCATTGCAGCTTGGGATGGCACGGATATGAAAGCCGGTGAAGCCAGTAAGCCAGAATACCAATTGCTTTATCGGGGTTGGAATCTATTTGCTGAGCAACAAGAGGCCATTCTTTACTGGGCGCAACAGGTGTTTGGTTCATTGCATGCAGCACGGCGAGCGCTGGCAGTTAAAACATTGGATCGTTAGAATACCTGCGGCTCTAGGACTCACAAGCAAATACTCACATCATGATTAGGTTTTCGAATTTATCCCTAAGGCGCGGCACTAAACCGTTGTTGGAAGGCGCTTCTTTTAGTATTTATCCAGGGCAAAAAGTCGGTTTGACGGGAGCCAATGGCGTTGGTAAATCCAGTCTGTTTGCGCTCATTCGGGGCGAACTAGGCGCAGACTCCGGTCATTTTAATAGGCCGCCCAATTGGGTGTTGGCACACGTCAGGCAGGAGACACCTTCTAGTACGCAAACGGCCTTGGACTACGCATTGCATGGCGATAGGGAATATATCAATTTGCAGCAACAAATTGTTGAGGCTGATGGGGCTCACTTAGGCGAACTGTATGCCCGTTTGGATGCGCTGGATGGTTATACGGCGGAAAGCCGAGCCGCTACTTTGCTCCATGGTTTGGGATTTAATGCAGCCGATATTCATCGCCCTGTGAGTAGCTTTTCCGGTGGTTGGCGAATGCGTTTGAATTTGGCGCAGGCTTTGATGTGTCGTTCGGACTTGTTATTGCTGGATGAGCCAACCAACCATCTTGATTTAGACGCGGTCATTTGGTTACAAGATTGGCTAAAAGCTTATCGTGGTACTTTATTGTTGATTTCGCATGACCGCGAGTTTTTGGATGCCATTTGTTCGCACATTGCTCATCTTCAGCATGGACGCTTAACGCTGTATAGCGGTAATTATTCTACCTTTGAAGTCACTCGCGCTGAAAAGCTAGCACATCAGCAGTCTGCTTATGAAAAGCAAAAACGGGAGCGTGAACACATTCAAAAGTATGTAGACCGCTTCCGCGCTAAAGCAACTAAAGCACGTCAAGCCCAAAGCCGCCTGAAAGCCTTGGAGCGTATGGAAGTGATAGCACCGGCGCACGTGGATTCACCGTTTAGCTTTAGTTTCCGTGCACCGGAAAAAATGCCGGATCGCTTGTTAAATATGAGCGGTGTCGTTCTGGGTTATGACGACAAAACTATTATTAGCGGTGTGCGCCTGCAAGTTTTGCCAGGTGAGCGTATTGGCTTGATTGGTCCGAATGGTGCTGGTAAATCCACGTTGATCAAGTTTATGGCGGGGCAGTTACCAGCTCAAGCGGGCGAGTGTTGGCAGGCTCAGGATTTAAAAATAGGTTATTTTGCCCAACATCAACTGGAGCAGCTAAACCTAGAGCAATCACCTCTACAACATTTGCGCGATTTAGATAAGCAAGCCCGTGAACAGGATTTGCGTAATTATTTAGGGGGGTTTGCTTTTCATGGCGAGCGCGTAGAAGAGGCTGTTGCACCGTTTTCGGGAGGTGAGAAGGCACGTTTGGCTTTGGCTTTGTTGATTTATCAGCGACCTCATTTATTGCTATTAGATGAGCCAACCAATCATCTGGATTTGGATATGCGCCTAGCTTTGAGTATGGCTTTACAAGCTTTTGAGGGTGCGATGGTTATTGTGTCGCATGATAGACATCTGCTAAAAACAGCGACCGATACCCTATTATTGGTTGATAGTGGCAAAGTCAGCGAATTTGAAGGTGATCTGGAAGCGTATGCACAATGGTTGCAAAATAGGCTGCGCCAGCAAGTCGCACAAACTGAATTGAGCAATACATCTACTACGCCTATTACACCTACGACTAGTCATAGTGCGGCGGGGCGCAAAGATCAAAGGCGCGAAGCAGCCGAGCGCCGCAAGCAGTTACAGCCTTTGAAGAAAAAAGTGGATAAGTTGGAACAAGATATGACGAAGCTAGAACAGCAAAAAGTCCAGCTCGAAGCCCAGCTAGCCGAACCAACGCTTTATGCAGAAACCAATAAAGATCAATTAAAGCAGCTATTACTAGATAAAGCCGCATTGGATGAACGTTTAGCTACAGTAGAGATGGATTGGATGATGGCTTCAGAGGAATACGAACAGGCTAAAGACCTATAGTTTTAACCAGTTATTGTATTGCTGTTCATTCAAGCCCAATTGCTCACACAAGTTTTTTAGCTGCTCAGGCTTCTTTGTATGGCGATGTAGCGCTAAAGGGATGGCTGGTACGGCGCGGTGAATTTTGGTCAGTTGGCGTGCTAGATGAATGGTGTCTTGGTGTTGTTCAATCAGCTTTTGCAGACGCTTGGCACCGTGTAACTGCATGCTGCCGATGGTTTCAATATGTTCCAGCATTTTGTCCAATGTGCCAAAACGTCTTAGCAATTTAGCGGCAGTTGACATACCAACGCCAGGGACTCCTGGAATGTTGTCGACTTTATCGCCAGCAATGGCGAGTTGATCTACGATTTGCTCAGGCCAAACGCCCAAGCTGCTTTTGATGCCACCAGCATTCAAAGCACTGCGCCGTCCATAGTCCCACCATACATCTCGTTCCCTAATGAGTTGTGTTAAATCTTTATCGCCACTGACAATAATGATTTGTTTGTTTTGTTGTTGGTAGTGTTGTGCCCAAGTGCCAATGATGTCATCAGCTTCATAATGAAGACTACTTGTCTGCACTAGACCTAAAGCTTCCACAAATTCACGGCAAAGTTGGAATTGGTATTTGAGCTCATCAGGAGCAGGGGGGCGATTGGCTTTGTACGCAGGGTAAAGGGTTTTGCGTACAGAGCTTTGCAGACTGGTATCAAAAGCAAAGCCTAGGTAATGAGGCGTTTGCGAGTATAGGAAGGAATAGAGCCATTGCAGGAAGCCTTTAACGGCATGAATCGCTTGGCCTGCGTTATCAAGCTGTGTGGGTTGTCGTGCAAACCAGGCACGAAAGATGTAAATGCTACTGTCAATCAGCCAAACCTGTTGGTCAATGGCTTTATCAAGAAGGTGCGTCATGGTGATCTGTTGGTAAAAAGAGTCATAATAATAAACCGCCGTATCCTATTGGGTACGGCGGTCAACGGAGGAAATCTTTTACCTTGAAGCCTAGGCTTGGGAGCATTCGCTGTTGGTATGAGGCTGAGTTATTTTTATCATTCCGGTAAAAGAATCGGGCATTATCTTCTTTTTTGAAGATCGAACTTAGCTTGAGTAAACGAGAGTGAAACATTGGTGATTCAGCTTTCGTTCAGTATGTGTATAGTTCCTTTGCTGTTGCTTTGGTGATTTATTATCGTATAAGGTAAAATATAGCTGATAAACGGCAAATTGCTGGCATATGCCTAATAGTTATGCGATATGACGCAAGGTTATAATGAATAGTATGATAAATGTCTTGCAGAGACAGGCTCTATGGCAGCTTTATTTGAAATTAATAGCCCATAAGGGGTTAAGGAGTTGGGGCATGGATTTGCGTTGGCTGTCTCAGATGGGACTGACAATAGTGTTTGCTTTGGCGCTGAGTGCCTGCGGCAGTGATGCTGAAGAGGCTAATACAGATGGATCACAAGCTACCGTCGCACCTTTATTTATGTTGTCGGCGGATGGGGTTGGGCCACTGAATGCCGAAACGCCTTTTAATTTGGTGCGTATTGGCGATGCCTTCCAGAATTTTAATGTGGCTCAGGAAACACATTATCGGGGTGGTGGGCAATATCCTGTGATTACGATTAAACAGCAGAGTAAACCTTTATTAAGTATTAATCCAGATTATCGTGAAGAAGGTATTTTTTCTGTGGTTGTGCACGATAATTTAATTGGTAATAAATTGGGACATGCTATTGGTACGCCTTTCCGTGACGTTTATGCAGCCGGTAAAACAGAGCGTTGTGTGGCAGGTGCTGATGAATGGCGCGGCAAGGTAATGTGTTTCGCGCCTAAGACACAAAATGTCTTGTATATTTTTTCTGGGCAATGGAACGGGGCAGGCGACCAGTTACCACCTATGAAAGAGATGGCAGACTGGCGGTTAGATACAATGGTTTGGAAAGCGATACCCAATAAAAAAGGCTGAGCCTTAAAGATTTTTGTAGTTTCTCCTGCTCAAACCCTCACCCTTTACTATAAATAATATAAATGAGGTGAGGGTTTTTGGTTAAACAGCTTGGTAGTTTTCTACTGTTGATGCACCTTCTCCAAAAAAGAATTTTTCCATTTCCTCTTCCAAAAATTGACGATCTTTGGGGTTAATAGGGCTGAGGCGGTATTCGTTCATTAAAATAGTTTGGTGGCGTAGCCATTTTTGCCAAGCTTCTTTTGAGACATTTTCAAAGATACGTTTGCCTAGTTCGCCAGGGTAAGTAGGACGTTCCAGTCCTTCGGCTTTTGTTTCGAGTAAAACGCAATTCACCATGCGAGTCATGTTTGCTCCTTGATGTAAATAATGGATAGACAGTGCAGCAGTGTAAAATCCAGCCTTGTGCCAGATGGAGGCAAGTTATACCAAAGCTTTTCAACGAAACTCAAGTAGATCAAGATCCCATTAACTTCCTCATAGTGCAACAAAAATGTACAACACGGTATTTATCATAATGATTTTGATGATTTTTGAACTCTTTTCGTCAAGCTATGTCTGACTAGCTCTCGTTAACTGTTCACAATCAAAAGGTGACTCATGAATAAAATAGTATTGCTTGCATTGGTGCTGATCGGCAGTTTTCAATTGGCCTATGCCGAAACAAACAATGATATAACTTTCAAACAAGTTCAAAATGTGCAGCTAAACTGTAAAGGTTTCGGTGAATTGACTGCATCTGAATACCAGTATGATGAGGAGTTTTCGTTTATTCGCTTGGTTGATGACAAAAAAAATACTTATTACCTACCTTTCATTGGTGGAAATACGGCTTATCTTTATGGAGATACCATGAGTGGATTGACTTTTAGTACAGATCATGGCGATCTTAGTAAGAAAAGTTTCCTTGATAAGAAAGAGTGGTCTGACCAGGGAAAGGAAAACATCCTTAGTTATGACTGCGTGCCTTTGAAAAAGAAAAAGTAAGTATTGAATACGGAATGATATAGCTGAGCCTGTCCAAAAGCACACTACTTTGTAGTAGGTGATCTTTGCGTATAGCTGTGAAAAACAGAGTATTTTGAGACTGTTGTTGGAGTTGCGATGAAGTGTTGTTTTCGTTTGTAGCTTGAAAGGTACAGTGCTATAATCGCCGACTTTTTAGCAACCTTTAATCTGGAGCTTTGGACGATGTCTCTGAGTGCAGAAAAAAAGGCGGAAATCGTAGCTGAATACCGCCAGTCAGATACTGACACCGGGTCGCCGGAGGTGCAGGTTGCGCTGTTAACAGCGAACATTAAGCACCTGACCGACCACTTCGCCATCCATAAACATGATCACCATTCCCGTCGTGGGATGTTGAAAATGGTCAATCAGCGTCGCAAGCTGTTGGACTACCTTAAGCGCAAGGATTTGGGACGTTATCAGTCCCTGATTGAGCGTTTGGGGCTGCGTCGCTAATCGACGCACTAAAAAACACCGCATGATTGCGGTGTTTTTGTTGGTACTTACATCTATTCTAATTTTCACTTGTCACGCAGGAAGGTTGTTTATAAGTATTCTGCGTACCCCCCTCCCGGAGTATTCATAAACAGCCTGCCCGTGACAGATTTCTTAAAAAATTGTCAATACAGGCTTTGATATTTATATGGCAAAAATTACAAAAACCTTTCAGTATGGGGAGCATGCTGTCACGATAGAAACTGGCGAAATTGCACGTCAAGCAAGCGCAGCAGTGATTATTAATATGGACGATACTGTATTGTTGGTCAGTGCAGTAGGTCGCAAAGAAGCACAAGCAGGCCAGGATTTTTTCCCTTTAACCGTTAATTACCAAGAAAAATTCTATGCGGCTGGCCGTATCCCGGGGGGCTTCTTTAAGCGTGAAGCGCGTCCAACCGAAGATGAAACCTTGATTGCTCGTTTGATTGATCGTCCAATTCGCCCGCTTTTCCCTGAAGGCTTTTATAATGAAGTGCAGGTGGTTGCCACAGTTATTTCATTGAATCCTGAAGTTTCTCCTGATATTCCCGCTATGCTAGGTGCATCTGCTGCTTTGCGTTTGTCTGGAATTCCTTTTGAAGGGCCAATCGGTGCTGCTCGAGTAGCTTATCGTAATGGCGAGTATTTGTTGAACCCTTCTTCTGAAGCATTAAAAACATCTGATTTGGATTTGGTTGTCGCCGGTACAGCGGATGCTGTTTTAATGGTTGAATCCGAAGCTAATCTGCTGAGCGAAGAGATTATGCTCGGTGCGGTTGTTTTCGGTCATGAACAAATGCAGGTCGCCATTAATGCTATCAATGAAATGGCGGCTGAAGTTAATAATCCGGCTTGGGAGTGGATGCCACCTGAGCCTAATGTTGCACTAGCGACGGCCTTGGCGGATCTATGTGAAGCTGATTTGGTTGCTGCTTTCCAGATTGCAGATAAGCAAGATCGCGGCAATCGTATTAGCGAAATTTATAATTCTGCCAAAGAGAAATTATTGCCAGCAGAGGGCGAGAGCGCAGAGACTGAAGCAAACTTGACTGAAAGTGAATTGAAGGTCGAGTTCAAACACCTAGAAAAGAAAGTGGTACGTAGTCGTATTCTGGAAGGTCAGCCCCGTATTGATGGACGTGACCGTCAGACAGTGCGTCCGATTACAGTGAAAGTCGGTGTTTTGCCACGTGCGCACGGTTCAGCCTTGTTTACACGCGGCGAAACTCAGGCGCTAGTCGTGACTACACTGGGTACTGAACGCGATGCACAATTGATTGATGCTATTGCGGGTGAATATAAAGATGCCTTTATCTTTAATTATAATTTCCCGCCTTATTGCGTGGGCGAAACAGGCATGATTGGCTCGCCTAAGCGTCGTGAAATTGGGCACGGTCGTTTGGCCAAGCGTGGTGTAAAAGCGACTTTACCCGCAATGGAAGATTTTCCTTATGTCATCCGTTGTGTGTCTGAAATTACGGAGTCTAATGGCTCTAGCTCAATGGCGAGTGTTTGCGGTAGTTCCTTGTCCTTAATGGATGCAGGTGTGCCGGTTTCAGCGCCAGTGGCTGGTATTGCAATGGGCTTGATTAAAGAAGGTGAAGACTTTGCCGTATTGAGTGACATTCTGGGTGATGAAGATCATCTGGGCGACATGGATTTCAAAGTGGCGGGTTCTAAAGAGGGTATTACGGCGCTGCAAATGGACATTAAGATTAACGGTATTACCCGCGAAATCATGCAGCAAGCGCTGGAGCAGGCTAAAGGTGGTCGTCTATTTATTCTGGGCGAAATGGAAAAAGTGATCGGTCAGCCACGCGATCAATTGTCTGACTATGCGCCACGTTATGTCACCATGAAAATTAATCCTGAAAAAATTCGGGAAGTCATCGGCAAGGGTGGTGAAACCATTCGTAGTATTACCGAAGCGTCTGGTGCAACCATTGATATTAATGACGAAGGTTTTATTAAAATTGCTGCTGTTGATGCCGCTGCCGCACATAAAGCTAGGGGCATGATTGAGGCGATTACGGCTGAGGTAGAGCTGAATAAGGTTTACGAAGGCAAGGTGGCACGTATTATGGACTTTGGCGCATTCGTAACGATTCTGCCAGGCAAGGACGGTTTGCTGCATATTTCCCAAATCAGCAAAGATCGTGTTGAGAAAGTGACTGATTTTGTCAATGTGGGCGATACGGTAAAGGTCAAGGTAATTGAAATTGACCGGCAAGGACGTATGCGTTTGAGTATGAAAGAAGCCGCTGCGGACGATGCCGCTGCTTAAGTTAGAGGTAGGGGTTAATTGATTTTATTAGCCTCTCGCCTTTAGGGGAGAGGTTGAAGTGAGCGTCTTCAAGCGTTTAAAGCTTCAGAGCCTGTACCAGGGCATCTCGTAGTTGCTCCTGTTGCTTTTCATTTGTGAATAATTCGCCATCACGGTGGGTAATATAAAACACGTCTTCTGCTTGTTCGCCTAATGTGCTGATTTGGGCGCTATGTACACGAATGCCAAATTGATCTAATACTTCACCGATACGGGAGAGTAAGCCTGGCATATCACCTGTTTGCACCTCCATCAACGTTACGCCGCGATCTTCTTGCTGGCGGAATTTTATACGCGTGGGTACGTCGAAATTACGTAATATTCGTGGTGGGCGGTGCTGACGGGGGCGGAGCTTGTCTGCTTGCAAATTACGCTGTATGACCTCAGTAATATGTGCCTGATCACTCGCTTCGGTAATTAAAGTATTATCCGGTCCGAGAATATGCAGGGTGTATAGGTCGTGTATACTGTCTTCCAATGAAACAATGCGTGCCTGCACTGTATTCAAATTAAGCTGTTCTAAAGTAGATACCACGCGAGTAAATAAATCTGGTCGATCTTTGCTGTAAATAAAGATGACATTGCTGCTGCCTGATGAAGTGATGCGTAGTTGTACTAGCGGCATAGTGCATTCAGAAGATGTCAAAATATGTTCAGCATGCCAGCAAATAGATTCGACCGAATGTTGTAACAGGTAGTCGTCTCCCAGTTTTTCCCATAAAGACTGACACTGCGCGGCATCAAAGCCTTCTTCGCGCAATTGTTCTAGTGCGGCACTACGCTTTTTTTCCAGCAAATAATTACTTTTTTCAGAAAAGGGGATGCGTTTGCGTAGCAAATGGCGTGTGTTGAAATAAAGTTCATTTAGCAGAGATTGTTTCCAGCTATTCCAAAGTTTGGGGTTAGTGCCTTTCATATCTGCCATAGTGAGTAGGAACAGATAATCCAGCCGAGCTTGCGAAATCACCTGACTGGCAAATTCATGAATCACCAATGGGTCGCTAATATCTTTGCGCTGCGCAGTGACACTCATCAGCAAGTGATTTTGTACCAGCCAGCCGACGAGTGAGGCATCGTACAGATTCAAACCATGTTCACGGGCAAAATGATAAGCATCTACTGCGCCCAGTTCAGAGTGGTCGCCATGACGTCCTTTGGCTATATCGTGAAAAAGTGCAGCTAAGTACAATAATTCAGGCTTAGGCAGGTTCTTGAAAATTTCAGCGCCCACGGGTAATTCACGCGCACCTCGTTCAGTACTATAGCGACGCACATAGCTGATCACCACTAAGGTATGTTCATCAACGGTATAAACATGAAAGAGGTCATACTGCATGCGACCAACAATATTGGCAAAAGCTGGCAGGTAAGCAGCTAGAACCCCATAGCGATTCATCAGGCGCAGCACATGGGTAATACCACTGGGTTGCCGCAAAATTTGCATGAAAATTTGTCTGTGCCAAGCTTGTTGACGGAAGCCTGAGTCAATGCGGTGCAAATGGCTGCGCATTAGACGAATGGTTTCTGGCGCAAGACAATGAACATCTGGCATGGTTTGTAAGATTAAAAAGATTTCCAGCAGTGCCGTCGGGTAGAGTGTAAAAGTGTCACGCGAGTTGACCGCCAATAAATTACCACGTTTTTGATACCATTCACCTACCATAATCGGATGGCATTGTTGCGAAGGTACTAGGCGACCCCGTAACACGCCCAGCAATACATCGTTTAAGCGTTCTAGTTCGGTAATCGTTTTATAGTAACGCTGCATAAAAGCCTCTACCGCATCATTACGGTTGGGGGCGTTATAGCCAAAGCTTTTGGCTAGTGTGTGTTGGTAGTCAAACAATAAACGGTCTTCTTTGCGCCCGGTTAAATTGTGCAGAATAAAGCGAATGCGCCACAAAAAGTCGCGTCCTTCGCGTAAACATTTGTATTCACCTTGCTCTAATAAATGATGCTCATGCAATTCAAATAATGAAAGCTGCCCATATTCACGCTCAATAATCCAGCTAATCATATGAATATCGCGCAAACCGCCACGACCTTCTTTCAGATTGGGTTCGACGCGGTAGGCTGTGTCGCCAAATTTTTTATAGCGGTTTTCCTGCTCTTCTAGTTTTGCTAGAAAGAATTCGCGGCTACTCCACATATTTTGGGGGCTGATACCCCTGCGCATGCACATATAAAGCTCACGATGACCACACAGCCAGCGAGCTTCAATCAGATTGGTAATCACGGTTAGATCACTTTTAGCCGTTTCCAAACACTCGTCGAGCGTGCGGACGCTATGCCCGACTTCCAAGCCCATATCCCAGAGAAAAGTCAGAAAGTCTGAAATGCGCTCACACTCAGTTTGCGAAGGCTCATGGCTGAGCAAAATCATAAGGTCTATGTCAGACGCTGGGTGCAATTCGCGTCGCCCATAGCCACCAACCGCAATTAAAGAGGCCATCGTAGGAGAAAAGCCTGATTGTTGCCATAGATCCTGCAAAAGGGCATCAATCAAGGCGGTATGGTGGTACAGCAAAGTGTGAACCGGAAAGCCTTTCTCAAAAAACTGCTGTAATTGCTCGCGTGCAGTGTGCAGTAGTTTGGCATAGTCGCTTGACTGGGCTGGATCACTGGCTTTGAACGCTTGGTAATAGTCCAGTAAAGGGTTGAAGCGCGTATCAGTGTTGATCATTACAGCTCTCAGGATGCTTTTTGCAGTAGCTTGTTGTATATCCTGTCTTCCCAGCCTGCTTCTTCGGCGCGCAGGGTTAATACTTCAAAACCTGTGTCAGTCACCAAGATCGTATGCTCCCACTGCGCTGACAGCTTGTGATCTTTGGTGACGGCCGTCCAGCGATCGGGTAGGATTTTAATGGCTTTTTTGCCTAGATTGATCATTGGTTCTATCGTAAAAATCATACCGGCCTCTAGTACTAAACCATCACCGCGTTTACCGTAATGCAGTACTTGTGGTTCCTCATGGAAGCGTGTGCCAATGCCGTGTCCGCAAAACTCCCGTACTACAGAAAAACGATTGCTTTCGGCATGTTGCTGAATGGCATAACCAATATCGCCTAAGGTAGCACCGGGCTTGACTTGTAGTATGCCCAGATACATACATTCTTGGGTAACGTTGGCGAGTCGTTGCGCGGGTATGCTTGCTTGTCCTACATGGAACATTTTACTGGTGTCGCCGTGATAACCGTCTTTAATGACGGTAATATCAATATTCAGTGCATCACCTTTTTTCAAGACTTTTTCGCTGGGGATGCCGTGGCACACTTGTTGATTGACGGATGTACAAATCGACTTGGGAAAGGGGGGATTACCATACCCTAAAGGGGCAGGAATGGCCTTTTGCACATTGACAATATAGTCGTGGCAAATTTGATTGAGTTCGTTGGTTGTTACCCCATGTTTGACATGCTCACCGATCATGTCTAACACATCGGCCGCCAAACGTCCGGCTATGCGCATTTTTTCAATATCTTCGGGAGTTTTTATCTCAATTGCCATCGATTAACCTTTCGGGTAGCACTAAAAAGCGATTCATGTTATAAAGCGCACGCCAATTTGGCAAACAAGATTGTTTTATTTATTTCACACATACACCGTCACAGTGTGCGGGGTGCTCGGCGTTTTGGGAAAGCCGTCGGGTCGCAAGCTGGGGTGTGTGGAGGCGTAACCCGAATCAGGAGATTATCATGCCTAAAGTTACCATGCGTCAGATGCTGGAAGCGGGTGTCCACTTTGGTCACCAAACGCGTTACTGGAATCCGAAAATGGCTCCGTACATTTTTGGCGAGCGTAATAAAATCCATATTATTAACCTCGAACAAACTTTACCTATGTTCAATGATGCCATGAACTTTGTTGGCAAGTTGGCTTCCCGTGGCGGTAAAGTGTTGTTTGTTGGTACTAAGCGTTCTGCTCGTGAGGCAGTGCGTGAGGCTGCTCTGGCGTGCAAAATGCCTTATGTTGATCACCGTTGGTTAGGTGGTATGTTGACCAATTTTAAAACGGTCAAGCAGTCGATCCGTCGCCTGAAAGAATTGGAAAAAATGGGCGAAGATGGTTCCTTGGAGCGCCTCAATAAGAAAGAAGTGCTGATGCTCAAGCGTGAACAAGAGAAACTAGAGCGCAGTTTGGGCGGTATTAAAGAGATGAAAGGTTTGCCTGATGCTCTGTTTGTTATTGATGTGGGTTATGAAAAAATCGCAGTACAAGAAGCTAAAAAGCTGGGTATTCCTGTGATTGGGGTTGTGGATACCAATAACCCATTGACCAATATTGATTACATTATCCCGGGTAATGATGACGCTATTCGCGCTATTCATTTGTACCTGACGGCTGCTTCTGATGCTGTGCGCGAAGGTCATACTTCAGCAGCGATTCCTGTTGTTGACGAACCAGAGGCAGTAGAGCAGAAAGCGACTGTAGCTGTACATGATAAACAGGATAAAGCGGATAATGGCGCTGAAACGGAAGCTGAAAGCAAATCTGCCTGATCGGCGTAATGTAAAGAATTGAGGAGTTTAAAACGATGGCAATTACTGCTGCAATGGTAAAGGAGCTACGCGAGCGTACTGGCGCTGGGATGATGGATTGCAAGAAAGCCTTGGCTGAAGCGAATGGTGACATGGATGCCGCTATTGACATCATGCGTAAATCTGGTGCTGCCAAGGCGGACAAAAAAGCAGGACGTATCGCGGCTGAGGGTCGTGTCGTGATCGCTATGCCTGCTGATGCTCACCATGCTGCTATGGTCGAAGTCAATAGTGAAACTGACTTTGTGGCAAAAGATGACAATTTCACCCGCTTTGCTGATGCGGTTGCGCAAGCTATTCTGGATAGCAATGTTCAGTCTATGGATGAAGTGGCTGCTTTGAGCTTGGCGGATGGTCAGAGCGTTGAAGAGGCGCGTAAGGCTTTAATCGCTAAGATTGGTGAAAATATCCAGGTGCGCCGCTTTGAGCGTGTTGATGCTGGCGACGGTCAAATTTCGACATACCAGCATGGCTCACGCATTGGCGTGGCTGTGGTTCATCAGGGTGGTGACCAAACTATGGGCAAGGACATTGCCATGCACATTGCGGCTAGCCGTCCTGTCTGTGTCGATGAATCAGGTGTGCCAGCCGGTGTGGTTGAGAAAGAGCGTGAAATCCAAATTGATATTGCTATGCAAAGTGGCAAGCCGCGCGACATCGCTGAGAAAATGGTAGAAGGGCGTATGCGCAAGTATTTGGGTGAAATTACGCTGGTCGGTCAGCCTTTTGTTAAGAACCCTGATCAGTCAGTTGGCGATTTGCTCAAGTCTAATAAGGCTTCTGTCGTTAGCTTCACCCGTTTGGAAGTTGGTGAAGGTATTGAGAAGAAGCAGGAAAACTTTGCCGAGGAAGTGGCTGCTCAAGCCAGACAGGCAGGTTAATCCACTTTGCTGTTTATCAGAAAAGGGGGCACAGGTTGCCCCTTTTTCTTTTCATCTGTATAAAGTACCTCACATTTTACAGCCAGGAGTAATGGTATGGCGCTGACCTTAAAAAGAATTCTGCTCAAGCTTAGCGGTGAAGCTTTAATGGGGCAGCAGGAAGGCGGTATTGATCCTGTCATTCTGCGCCGTGTTGCTGAAGAAGTCTTGGAACTTCAGTCGCAAGGCGTTCAAGTGGCATTGGTGATTGGCGGTGGTAATCTGTTTCGTGGTGCTGGCCTCGCTGCTGCGGGTATGGATCGGGTGCGTGGTGATCAGATGGGGATGCTGGCTACGGTAATGAATGCGCTAGTCATGCAGGATATGCTGGAAAGCTTGGGTGGGCGTTGTCATGTCATGCCTGCTTTGGCTATTGGTCAAATTGGCGAGCCTTATTCTGCCCATCGAGCACGGTACTATTTAGAGGCTGGGCATAGCGTGATTTGTGCTGCGGGTACGGGGAATCCTTTTTTTACGACTGACACAGCCGCTAGCTTGCGAGCAGTGGAGTTACAAGCGGATTTATTGCTCAAGGCGACTAAGGTAGATGGTATTTATGATGCTGATCCTCAGAAGCATCCTGCCGCGCGTCGTTATGAGCGTTTAAGCTTTAATGAGGCTATTGCTCAGCAACTCGGTGTTATGGATTTAACTGCAATGGTGTTATGCCGTGATAATGGTATGCCATTGCGGGTGTTTGATATGTTTGCCGCAGGTGCATTGCATGCCATTGTGCAAGGCGAATCTGTTGGCACGCTGGTAGAGGTTTGATAAATAATGATTAATGATATTTTAAAAGATGCGGAAAATCGCATGAAGAAAAGCGTTGAAGCGCTGAAAACAGATCTGACTAAAGTTCGTACCGGACGTGCTCATCCTAGCCTGTTGGATCATGTGACTGTTGATTACTATGGTTCGGCTACGCCTTTGAATCAGGTTGGCAATGTAGCTACCGAAGATGCCCGTACTTTGAGTATTAGTTTGTGGGATAAGGAAATGGTCAAGGCCGTGGAAAAGGCCATTATGAATTCTGATTTAGGTTTGAATCCAGCGACAGCGGGTACGGTTATTCGTATACCTGTGCCACCGTTGACGGAAGAGCGCCGTCGTGATTTGGTCAAAGTAGTGCGCGGTGAAGGTGAAGGCGCAAAAGTAGCCATACGCAATATTCGCCGTGATGCAAATAATGATCTGAAAACCTTGGAAAAGGAAAAGGAAATTTCTGAAGACGAATTGCATCGTGCTGAGGACACCGTGCAAAAATTAACTGACAAGTATGTTAAGGAAGTGGATACTGTTCTCGAACAGAAAGAAAAAGATTTAATGGCGATTTAAGTTTGGCTGCCTGTAGGAGCCTAGATAGCGATGGTTATGGTTGAAAATGACAATATGCAGGTCAGGCATGAAGGCATACCTAGACATGTCGCTATTGTAATGGATGGCAATGGCCGTTGGGCTAAGGCTCGGTTGTTGCCCCGTTTGTTTGGACACCGCAAGGGTGTGGAGGCTGCACGCAAGGTTATTCGGGCTTGTAGCAAAGCGGGTGTGGAATGTTTGACGCTGTTTGCGTTCAGTAGTGAGAACTGGAAGCGTCCAGAGGATGAAGTTAATGGGCTGATGTCCTTGTTTATGACAGTGCTGGAAAAGGAAACAGATGGCTTGTTGCGTCATAATGTGTGTATGCGCTTTATTGGTGATCGCCGTGCATTTTCAGCAGGCTTGCGTCAGAAGATTGCATGGGTGGAAGAGCAAACCCGTCACTGTGATGGTTTGTGTTTAATGATCGCAGCCAATTATGGTGGGCGTTGGGATATTTTACAGGCTTGCCGCCAACTGGCTGCACGAGTGGAGCAAGGCAAGTTGCGTTCTAGTGACTTGAATGAGCCTTTATTAGAGGCTTGTTTATCGACAGCCAATCAGCCAGAGCCTGACTTGTTTATTCGCACGGGAGGCGAACAGCGTATTAGTAATTTTTTGCTGTGGCAGTTGGCTTATTCCGAGCTGTATTTTACTGATGAGTTATGGCCAGAGTTTAATGAAAACAGTCTGTACGCTGCTTTTGATTCGTTTGCCAGTCGTCAACGACGCTTTGGTATGACGACCGAGCAATTACAGGCCGCTCATCGAGGAAAGCATGCTTAAACAACGTGTCATTACGGGGCTTATTTTGGCGGTATCGGTAGCCTCGGCCATTTACTTTCTACCCACTACTGGTTTTGCACAATTATCACTCGTGTTTATTGTAGGTTTTGGTTTATGGGAATGGTTCGGCTTAACGGGTGTACATGATTGGGAGCAACGTGGGGCATGGGTATTATTGGGATTGGCTTTAAGCGAGCTACTGTTGTGGATTGATTGGTTGATATTACCGTTGCTGTTGTTAAGTGTATTGATCTGGGGATTTATTCTAAGTTTATTGTTTCTTTATAAGGCACAAACCAATTTTTATAAAAAACACCCTTGGCTTTTACGTTTCATTGGCTATTGGGTGTTGATTCCTGCTTGGTATGCCTTGGTGTATTTGCATGCTTTCAACTTTATTTCTGTTTTTTATGTGATTAGTTTGATTGCTTTTGCTGATATCGGTGCTTATTTTGCAGGGAAGCGCTTTGGCAAGCATAAGCTAGCACCTGAGTTAAGTCCGGGAAAAACTTGGGAAGGTGCTCTGGGCGGGTTGTTACTGACCCTTGTATGGGCTTGTGTGGGTGCTGCGCTCAGTACGCATTCTGTCGCTCAAGGTCTGATTTTTGTATTTTTTTCTATGCTGGCTGTGTTGATTTCAATATCGGGTGATTTGTTTGAAAGCATGGTGAAACGACAAGCTGGTGCTAAAGACAGTGGAAAGCTGTTGCCTGGGCATGGTGGCGTGTTGGATCGCATTGATGGCCTAGTCGCGGCTCTGCCAGTTTTTACGCTGGGTTTGTATTGGGCTTATCGGATGACACAGGCGTGAATACCCGCATTCATATCACGATTCTTGGCTCGACCGGCAGTATTGGTGTGAGTACGCTGGATGTTATAGCACGTCATCCTGAGCGCTTTGCGGTGTTTGCTCTGACAGCTCGGCGCAATGTGCAGCGCTTATTGGCGCAATGCCTACAGTTTGCTCCCCGTTACGCAGTGATGGTGGATGAGATTGCGGCGCGGGAATTAGCTTGGCAGTTAAAGCAGGCTGGTAGTCATACTGAAGTATTAGCAGGTCAGTCGGCTTTGGAACAAGTTGCAGCACATTGTGAAGCTGATTATGTCATGGCGGCTATTGTGGGGGCGGCAGGTTTATTGCCTTCTTTGGCGGCAGCGCGTGCTGGCAAGCGAGTGATGTTAGCCAATAAAGAAGCTTTGGTCATGTCTGGGCAATTATTCATGGAGGCTGTGCGTGAGAACGGCGCTGAGCTATTGCCTATAGACAGTGAGCATAATGCTATTTTTCAATGTTTACCGCCTAGTGGTTATCAGGGGGTAGAGCGTATTTTGTTGACAGCTTCCGGTGGTCCATTTCGCTGCTATCCAACTGAGGAGCTGTATAAAGTCACACCAGAACAGGCAGTTACGCACCCTAATTGGGTGATGGGACAAAAGATTTCGGTGGACTCTGCTACGCTTATGAACAAGGGGCTAGAAGTCATTGAGGCTTGCTACTTGTTTGCTTTAGTGCCTGAGCAGGTTGAAGTGCTTATACATCCGCAAAGTATGATTCATTCAATGGTGGCTTATAACGATGGTTCGGTATTGGCACAATTGGGGAATCCTGATATGCGAACACCGATTGCCTATGCACTGGGTTGGCCGCAACGTTTAGTGTCTGGGGTAGAGCCCTTGGATTTATTTGCTGTGGCACGGCTGGATTTTGAGAAGCCTGATTTGCAACGTTTCCCTTGTTTAAAACTGGCTTATGAGGCGCATGCCGCAGGTGGTTTTGCGACCATAGCTTTGAATGCAGCCAACGAAGTTGCGGTAGCAGCCTTTCTAAAACGCAGTATTGGTTTTATGGATATTCCACAGTTGATTGAGCATGTGATGCAATGGGCTGATTCTGGAACTCCCCAACAATTAGAGGATATTCTTATTCAGGATGAGGCAAGTCGTCAGGCGGCATTATCGTGGATAAAGAATAAAAAAGCGCTATGAATATAAACAACTTGCTGGTCATTCTACCCGTTTTTTTAGTCACGATTGGCATACTGGTCACGGTGCATGAATTCGGCCACTTTTGGGTGGCACGTAAGCTGGGTGTCAAAGTGTTGCGATTTTCAGTTGGCTTTGGTAAGCCATTATGGATGCGGGTTTCTCAAAAAGATCAAACAGAATATGTGGTAGCTGCATTGCCGCTGGGTGGCTATGTCAAAATGCTGGATGAACGTGAAGGTGATGTGCCAGAAGATCAGGTGCATTTGGCTTTTAACCGTCAGTCAGTATGGAAACGTATGGCTATTGTAGTTGCCGGTCCAGTGGCTAATTTCATCTTGGCTATTTTGCTGTATGCCTTGACTTTTATGACAGGCAATCCAGCGATGACGCCATTGGTTGAGGCGCAGGCAAACTCACCGGCTGCGGTGGCTGGTTTTGCCGCTGGTGACAAAATTACCGCAATCAATGATCAGGCAGTGGCTTCTTGGGAAGAGGCCAGAATGTTATTGCTGGACGAGTATCTGAATAATCCTGTTTTGCAGGTTACAGTGCAAACCCAAGCAGGGCAACAAAAACAGTTGACGCTTGATCTGAGTCAGCAAGCCTTATTAAAAGACGAAGGTGATTTTCTGGCTAAATCTGGTTTGGGTTTTTGGTCGCCTGAATTAGATGTACTGATTGCTGCTTTGGAAGATAATTCTCCTGCGGCGCAAGCGGGTCTATTAGCCGGTGACAAAGTATTGAGCTTGGATGGTAAAAAACCAGCTAATCCCAAGGATTTTGTTGATTATATACGTGACAACGTAGGGCAAACGCTTGAAATACAAGTACAACGCAGCTCCGGTATTACTACGATTCATTTGACACCTGCCACGCACACTGAAAAGGGTGAAATCATTGGGCGGATTGGTGCACATATTGGTGTGGATTTACCGGCTGAGTGGCGTGAAAAAATGGAGTTTACTCAATACTTCGGTCCAATTGATTCGCTGGTACTAGGTGTTAAGAAAACGTGGCAGACCTCAGTATTAACCCTCAAGCTAATGGGGCGCATGCTGGTTGGTGAGGTATCACTGAAAAATATTAGTGGTCCCATTACCATTGCGCGATTTTCTGGCGAGACAGCCGTAGCTGGTTTGCCCTATTATTTGAGTTTTCTTGCCGTTGTTAGCTTGAGTTTGGGTATTTTGAATTTGCTACCCATTCCCATGCTGGATGGTGGGCATTTGCTGTATTATTTTATCGAAATCGTAAAGGGCAGCCCCGTTTCAGCCAGAGCCGAAGCGTTTGGCTTGCGCTTTGGTATGGCGATTGTGGCTAGCATTATGGTTCTGGCCTTGTACAACGACTTTATGCGGTTATTGAACTAATGAAAAAACAATCAATTTGCTGGGCTGTAGCGGCTGGCTCTTTGCTGATGGCCTCGCAGTCTGTGGTGGCTGCAACGTTTGTAGTGCGTGATATTCGTGTCAATGGTTTGCAGCGCGTACAGGCTGCTACCGTCATGAATTATTTGCCGTTTCGTGTCGGTCAGCCGTTTGACGATAATAATGCACCGCAGGCTATTCGCTCTTTGTATCAAACAGGATTGTTTGAGGATGTGCAGTTGGGGCGCCAAGGTGATGTCTTGGTTGTCACCGTGACGGAGCGTCCTGCTATTGGTGAGATTACAATCAGCGGTAATAGCCAAATTGGCACAGAACAATTACAGCGTGCTTTGAAAGCTGCGGGGGTGGGCAGCGGTGATACGCTGGATCGTGCAGCTTTATTAAAAATTCAGCGTCAATTGGAAGCGCAGTATCTCTCGCGTGGTTATTATGGTGTAAAAGTAAACACTAGTATTCAGCAGCTAGGCAATAATCGTGTTGGTATTACGATTAAAGTCAGCGAAGGTAAGATTGCTCGCATTCAGCAAGTCAGAATCATTGGCAACCGCGCTTTTCCTGAAGCTGTGCTTTTGAAGGAATTGGAATCTGGGCCATCGGGTCGTTTTTCTATCCCTTTGCTGAGTAAGCGCGACCAATATGCGCGGGAAAAGTTAGCCGGTGATTTGGATGCCTTAAATGCTTTTTATCGTAATCGGGGTTATCTGAATTTTGAAATTGTTTCTACGCAAGTTTCACTCACACCGGATCGTCAAGGTGTTTATATCACCATTAATGTTAATGAAGGGGATCAATACCGCGTTGGCAAGGTAAATGTTACGGGTAATACCAAGCTGTCGCGTGGGCAGATTAATCAGGCTGTTAAAATTCGTCAAGGTGCAGTATTTTCGCAGCGCGATTTGGAAGAAACACGCAAAAGTTTGTCTGAGGCTTTAGGCAAGCAAGGCTATGCGTTTGCCAAGATAAGCGCTCGTCCTGATATAGATGAATACAATAAGCGTGTTGGTATTACATTGAATATTGATACCGGGCAGCGAACGTATGTACGCCGCATCAATATTCGGGGTAATAATCGTACACGTGATGAAGTGTATCGTCGTGAAATTCGCCAATTGGAAAGCTCTTGGTTCTCGGCTGAACAGGTGGAACGTTCTAAAATACGTTTGCAGCGTTTGCCTTATGTTGAAGAGGTGAGTATTAATACTGAGCCTGTTGCGGGTGTACCGGATCAGGTTGATATTAACATTGTTATTACAGAGCGCTCAGCCAATAATTTCCGTATTGGTGCCGGTTATTCTCAATCGCAAGGCTTGTTGCTGAACCTGAGTTTGAATCAAAATAATTTCATGGGAACGGGTAAAAAAGTTGAGGTTAATATTGATAATAGTGATGCTAATAAAAATTACCTGCTTTCATATACCAATCCCTACTATACACCCGATGGTGTCAGTCGGGGCTTCAGCTTTTATTACAATGAATATGATGCTGCGGCTGAAGATATTTCCGATTATGCCTCTAATCGTTATGGTGCTAATGTCCGTTATACCTTCCCGATTAGTGAAACTAATTCATTTTATGTGTCTGCGGGCGCAGAAAATCGTGAGATTATTTTGGGTACAGATCCCGCCAAACATATTGCTGAATTTACAACAAAGCAGGGTAAGGAATACCAACAGCTTCCCGTTACTGTGAGTTATGTACACGATACGCGCAACCGCAGTATTTTTCCGACATCAGGCCAACGGCATCGTATTTCTTTACAAGGTGCTTTGCCGGGCAGTGATTTGCAGTATCAGAAAATGAGTTACGACGGCGCTTTTTATCAAGCCATTAATGACAATCTTACCTTTTCGGCGAAGGCTCGTGTAGCAGGTGGAACCGGGCGTGGTGATTTGGACGAATTGCCTTTCTTCGAGAAATACACAGCAGGTGGTATTCGTTCAGTACGTGGTTTTGATTCCAATAGTTTGGGGCCGCGCGATTCTAAAGGTGATCCTAAAGGCGGCGACTTGCTGGTGACAACAACCGCTGAAGTGTTATTCCCTATGCCATTGGCTACGGATGTGAAAAGCGTCAAAATGAGCGCGTTTGTGGATGCGGGGAATGTCTTTGATTCTACCGATGCGTTTGATTCCGGTGAGTTGCGCTATTCAGCAGGTTTAGGGGTTGTGTGGTTGTCTCCGCTAGGGCCTCTGGAAGTTAGTTACGCTAAAGCTTTAAATACTAAAGAAAACGATAAAGAACAAACCTTCCAGTTCAGTATTGGTGCTTCTTTCTAATAGTTAAGCAATAGTTAAGTTGGATGAGGGCAAATATCGGGGTATTTGCCCAAGCAAGGATGGGTTTTTAGATGAAATCAGGATGGTTGCGGCCACTGTTGGTTCTGTGGTTATCTGCATTATTAAATCAAGCTGTATTGGCTGAAGGAGCACTGCCATTCAAAGTGGCAGTGGTCGATCTGATTAGTTTATTGAATGGTTCGCCTCAATACATTGAAGCTAAGCGTAACTTGGAAGTACGTTTTTCTAAGCTTGAGCTGGAGTTGAATCAGGAGAAAAAGCAGATCGGAGAGATGCAGGAAGTTTTTCGGCGCGAGAAAGCCAGCCTGAGTCAAGAGGGCTTGCTTCAGCGCGAACGCGAACTGCGTACTTTGCAGCGTAATTTCAATCGCAAGCTAGAAGATATTCAGGAACAGCATCGCTTCGAAAGGGATAGGGTCTTGCAAAAAGTGCAGGATGAGATTGAGAAGGCGGTTGAGGCAGTGCGCGAACGGGAAAGCATTGATTTGGTTCTGCGCGAAAGTGACTATATGTTCGCCAGTGCACGCATTAATATGACCAGCAAAGTATTGGATTACTTGCGCGAACAGTTTGAGCAAGCGCAACGAAAGCTTCAGCAACAAGGTCAGGAGCAGGATAAGACGACTTTTTTCGGAGAATAATAAGATGAAACAGGGCTGGACGCTGGCTGATTTGTCTGAAGCTACCGCTAGTAGTGTGCAAGGCAATCCTGAGCGGCGCATTGTAAATATTGCGCCAATAGAACAGGCTCAACAGGATGACATCAGCTATATACGTGATCGTCAATACGCCCGTTTTTTAGATCAATCCGAGGCGGGAGCGCTGATTCTGACGCCTGATCTGGCTGAACAGTATCAAGGTGATGCACTGATTAATAGCAATCCTTATCTTACCTATGCTCGTATTGTCAGCCTGTTGTATCCCCCACAATGGCCTAAGCCAGGTATTCATCCTAGTGCGGTAGTGGCTAAAACGCTGACACTGGGTAAAGGTGTGCATATCGGTGCGCATGCAGTTGTAGAAGAGGGTGTTACTTTAGCAGACGGTGTGGTCATTGGCGCACATTGCTTTATTGGGCGGGATAGTTTCATTGCAACTAAGACTGTTTTATACCCTCATGTCAGTGTTGGCTCTGCGACATGGATTGGTCAACGTGCAATTATTCATTCGGGTGCGGTTTTGGGGGCGGATGGTTTTGGCTTCGTTCCTGATCAGGGCGCATGGTACAAAATTCCTCAAGTGGGGCGGGTTGTTTTAGGTGATGATGTCGAAATTGGCGCAAATACCACGATAGACCGAGCAGCAATGGGAGAAACCCGCTTGGGCAATGGCGTTAAGCTGGACAATCTAATTCATATTGCGCATAACGTAAAAATTGGTGATCACACTGCTATTGCAGCGTGTACGGGCATTGCGGGTAGCGCACAAATCGGTAGTCATTGCCAGATTTCTGGTATGTGTTCTATTGCAGGACATTTAAGCATTGCAGATCGTGTTACTATTACGGCTACCAGTTTTGTTATTAATTCTATTACCCAACCCGGTGTCTATTCTTCGGGAACCACGGTAGAAAAACATTCCCTTTGGCGCAAAAATGCGGTTCGTTTTCGACAGCTAGATCAGTTGTCGCGTCGTGTTAATGCCCTAGAGAAGCAACTGGCCGAATTGCAAAAGAAGGATTCCTGAGGTGTATATGTCTGAAATGAATGTGAATGAGATTAAGCGCTTCTTACCACACCGTTACCCCTTTTTATTAGTGGATCGGGTGTTGGAGGTTGAGCCTGGGCGTTTTATTAAAGCCATTAAAAATGTGACTAGCAATGAGCCTTTTTTTAATGGACATTTTCCTGATAAACCCGTTATGCCTGGCGTATTGATTATTGAGGCAATGGCTCAGGCAACAGGTTTACTGGGTTTTCGTACGCTGAGTAAAGAACCACAACCCAACACATTGTATATGCTAGTCGCGGTCAATAAGGCACGTTTCAAGCAGCAAGTTGAACCAGGTGATCAGTTAGTACTGGAAGCTGAGTTGATCAAGCGCAAAGGCATAATGTGGGTATTTAATACCACTGCCACCGTCGATGGCAAATTGGTTGCTTCAGCAGAGTTGATGTGTGCTGCCAAAGAGGAGGAAAATTGATTCATTCCACCGCTGTGATTCACCCCAGTGCGCAATTAGCCGAAGGGGTAGAAGTAGGGGCTTACAGCATTATAGGGGCAGGGGTTAGTATCGGTCGGGGGACTTGTGTGGCACCGCATGTGGTGATCGATGGTCCAACCCGTATAGGTGAAGATAACCAGATTTTTCAGTTTGCTTCGATTGGTGCAGTGCCACAAGATAAAAAATACGCAAATGAGCCGACTGAGCTGATTATTGGGAACCGTAATGTCATCCGTGAAGGATGTACTGTTAATCGAGGCACCGTACAGGATAAAGGTAAAACCGTTATCGGCAACGATAATTGGATCATGGCTTATGTGCATATTGCGCATGACTGCATTGTTGGTAATAACACGGTGTTTGCCAATAATGCTACTTTAGCAGGTCACGTTGAGATTCGTGATTATGTCACTTTAGGTGGTTTTACCTTAGTGCACCAATTTTGTGTGGTAGGTGAATACGCTTTTACAGGTATGGGGAGCGCACTGAGTAAAGATGTCCCGCCTTATGTGATGGCCAATGGCGCGCCTGCCGAACCGCGTGGCATTAATGTGGAAGGTTTACGGCGGCGGCAGTTTGACGCTGAAGCGATTCATCGTATTCGTGAAGCTTACCGCTTGTTGTATCGTCAACAATTATCCTTAAATGATGCTTTACATGAAATTGAAGTACGCTATGGCGAATATGCTGATGTGCGCAGTTTGCTGGATTTTTGCCGTCATAGCCAGCGTGGCTTAATTCGCTAATCACCATGCGCCGTATTGCTATTATTGCGGGCGAGGCTTCGGGTGATTTATTAGCGGCTCGTTTGATCAAGGCTTTATTGGCGCGTTACCCTGATTTGCAATTTGAAGGCATTGCTGGTCCAGAAATGCAGGCGGCTGGTTGCCGGTCGTTCTTTCCTATGGAAAAACTGTCAGTGATGGGCTTGGTTGAGGTATTGAAAGATTTGCCCGAGCTGCTGTCCATCCGTAAACAATTACTACAAACTTGGCGAGCCGATCCACCTGATCTGTTCATCGGTGTGGATGCACCAGACTTTAATTTACCCCTTGCCGCTAAACTACATGATTTAGGTGTTGCCACTGTACACTATGTCAGTCCCTCTATTTGGGCTTGGCGGGAAAGACGTATTAAAAAAATACAAGGTCACATTGATTTGATGCTGACTTTATTTCCATTTGAAGTGGACTTTTATCAGCGTCATGGCGTGAATGCGCGTTTTGTCGGTCATCCATTAGCCGATGAAATCGTTTTCGATGCTGATAAAGTATCCGCACGTCAAGCTTTAGGCTTGCATGAAGCGAGGAACGTTCTGGCTGTATTACCGGGTAGTCGCCGTTCTGAAGTAAAAGCACTAGGCGCAGTGTTTTTACAGACGGCTTGGCGTTTACAGCAACAATACCCTGATTTGCAAATCGTGATTCCTATTGTCAGACCTGCCTTGCAATTATGGCTTGAAACCATTCGCCACAAACTGACGCCTGCTTTACAAGTACACTATCTACAAGGGCAATCTCGAACACTCATGCAGGCTGCGGATTATATTTTGTTAGCCTCAGGAACAGCCGCATTAGAAGCTATGTTAGCTGGACGTTTGATGGTCGCTGCGTATCGCGTCTCTGAGTTGACTCGGTTTTTGCTACGTGTTTTTCGTTTACTTAAGGTACGTTATGTGACTTTGCCTAATCACATGGCAGATGAAGCCTTGATTCCTGAATTATTACAACAGCAAGCTAATGTGCCCGAATTATTGAAGGCTATGCAAGAACTGATTGCACTGCCTCCAGAACGGCAAGATTACCTCTTAAAACGTTTCCAAGAAATGCAGCAGCAATTGCAAGGTAATGCCAGTAAAGCTGCTGCGGATGCCATTGTGGATACCTTTTTATGAATGAGATGGACTGGATTGCGGGTGTAGATGAAGCGGGGCGTGGGCCTTTGGCAGGGTCGGTTGTGGCGGCGGCAGTCATACTGAATCCGGCTTGTCCGATTAATGGACTTAATGATTCCAAGAAACTGTCTGCACGCAAACGAGAGTACCTTGCAGAAGAAATCCAAGCAAAAGCCTTAGCTTGGGCTATTGGTAAAGCCGAGGTTGCTGAGATTGATCAACTGAATATACTGCAAGCTACTTTTCTTGCTATGCAAAGAGCACTGGAAGCGTTACCCAGACAAGCTAAAGAAGTATGGGTTGATGGAAATGCTTATCCGCCCCTGAAAAACTGGACATTTCGCGCCATTGTTGGAGGTGATGCCCTTATTCCTGCTATTAGCGCAGCGTCTATCTTGGCGAAGGTGGCGCGTGATGCCGAGATGTTGGAATTGGATAAGCAGTACCCTCAGTATGGTTTTGCGCGCCACAAGGGCTATCCCACCAAGCAACATTTGCAAGCTTTGCAAGAGCATGGCATTTCACCCTATCATCGGCTTAGTTTTAGACCAGTTAGACAGTATTCTGCTCATTAAATTACTTTAATTTATCCATTCGTTTTTAATACCTTCACGTTTGTCATGTCTCTACTAGTACAACACTCTTGCCTTATTTAAAAATACATCTGTCAGCAATCAGTAACAGGCGACAGAGGGAATTTAGTCGATTCAAAGGTCAAAGGATTGCGGCGAGAAAATTAATCGAATGATGCGGAGATCATCCTATATTTAGCTTCGCATTCTGAATTTGAGTGTTTATGGAGAACAAATAATGACTTATTTAATTAGCAACTTGCTGTCTAATCTAACTTCAACAGCACCGACAGCACAAACTAGCAATTCATTTTTACCAGGTAAAGTTAATACTTTCCCTAATCCCAATCCTAATCCCGGTATAAACTCTAATCATCTTTTACTATTACTGTTAGGACTGGTATCACAATTATTACAAAACTTGCATGGTGTTGAGGGACCTAAAGGCGATACAGGTGCAACCGGCGCTACAGGTGCTACAGGTGCTACAGGTGCTACAGGTGCAACCGGCGCTACAGGTCCTAAAGGCGACAAGGGTGACCAAGGCGTAAAAGGTGACAAAGGCGACAAAGGTGACCAAGGCGTAAAAGGTGACAAAGGTGAGAAAGGTGACCAAGGCGTAAAAGGTGAGAAAGGCGACAAAGGTGACCAAGGCGTAAAAGGTGAGAAAGGTGACCAAGGCGCTAAAGGCGACAAAGGTGACCAAGGCGCTAAAGGCGACAAAGGTGATACCGGCGCAGGTTTCTTTGACTGGTTCTCTGATGAGTACAATGACTACAACGGAGATGGCCACGTCAACGGCGATGATGTCCGTGATTGGCTGAACGATGGAGTCTCAAACTCAAACCCAAACCCTAACCCTAACCCTAATCCAAACCCAAACCCAAACCCTAACCCTAACCCAAACCCTAACGCCAATACTGGCATCAAAGGCTGGTGGTGGGTTTAATAACTTGCTCTAAAACCAGAAAGGTTTTTTGATTAGCTAAAACTGAAAGACCCGCATTATGCGGGTCTTTCTTTTTGTGTAATAACATTTACTGTGTGGCTGGTGGTGCTGAAGGGGTAGCAGGCGTTAGGCCGATATTTGTAAAGCTGGCTGGACCATCACGACGTATTCCTAGTAGCTGTGTTGTTTCATCCAAATTGCGGGGAGCTGTTTCTGTGTCGTGACTCATTGTCGCTGTACCCTGAGGGCTGGCAATAGAGCCAATAATATCACCTGTACTAATGTCAAACTCTAGTACACGGTTTTCAATAGTTTTCAACATGAAATGATTACTGAAGCTTAAGCGTGGGTATTTGCCATCACGTGCTAGCCAAAAATAATGCCCAGCGTTGACCCGAACATTGCGAGGGTTATTGATTAAGTCTGCGGTAGAGTACTCACGCAGTAATTCACCTTCGTGATAAAAAGCGACAGCTAAATCGTCGCTGTCTGGTTCAAAACCTTCTGGCCAATTGCCAATACGAATGAGATGTCGACCATCTGCACTCAGATAAACCGTATTAGCATACCAACCTTCCACTTCCCAAAGCTTTACCGAGCCTCCATCTTCTTGCAGGCGATAAGCTATGCCACGAGCAGATTGGATTTCTTCATACTGTCCGTCCTTGTATTCATATTGGGCAGGCAGCATGGCAAAATAATAAGGTGAACGCACCGTCGCCGTAACGCGAGGTTCTAAACGAGAAGGATGACTCGCCCAGGTTGAACTAGAGAGCGTTAGTGCGACAAAAAGCGCAAGTTTTTTCATGGGATTATTCCTCTAAAGCAAGCTTGCAGGATTGTAAGAGCGGGGTTCAGAAGGGGGATGTAATGAGAGGAATAATCGGATGGGTTTTGCTGACTGATGTAGTTGATTTGTAGGGGGTTAGGGCTGCTTGATCGTATTGGCTAAGCGTATCAAACTGGCGTAATAATCAGGGTGTTGTGAAATAGTATTATGCTGAGTATTGTCCAGTATTAAGTAACGTGCTTGCCCCTTGGGGAAGTGTGCAAACAGAGCTTTGGAGTGGCTGTTAGGAATGATCTCATCTTGCGCAGCAATCAGTAATGTTGTTGGAGCATTAATTTTAGGCGCGTAACGCCAAGACTCATATTTGTCTTTGAGTAGCCAGCTCAAAGGGTAAACAGGGTAATGTTGTTGGGCGATGGCAAGCAAGCTATCAAAAGGTGTCACTAGATTTAATTCATCCACCGAGCGTTGACTGGCAAGATAGCAGGCTACCCCCGAACCAAGGCTGCGCCCAATCACTATGATTTTTTTATAACCTTGTTGTTGTACGTGATCAAAAACGGCTAGAGCATCGGCGAATAGTGCAGTTTCTGTCGGTTTGCCTGAGCTATTGCCATAAGAACGGTAATTGACCAAATACAGGTCATGAGTGGGGTAGGCTATTTCAAAGGCTGGCAAACTCAGTGATACATCCTCAGCATTACCACCAAAATAAATAATTGCTTGCGGACGTTGACCAATGCTCGTGATCAAGTGCAAGTGTGCAGCATTGACTGGGAGTATCAGGCTATTCTCGGGTGTGGCAAGATTGTTGGCTTGCGGGAAGTAAATAAAGCTACGTTGTTTGAGGTACAGGAGAACGCCTAAGCCCAAATAAGCTAGCAGTAAAATCAGTAAAAAACTACCTACTATGCGTAACATGTTTATTATTCGACAAAGTCTGGCTCACTTTTCCACTCATCATTGTATAGTACACTTTTACCGGCTTGTAATGTATAGCGAATGTTATAGGGTGAATTCTGTTCCCATAAATCCAGTAAGAAGCATTCTGTTGTGTGTTGGTATGGATGTGCTGTAGACCGACTTGTGGAGCGAGTGGGTGGGTGGCGGTTTTGTCTGCATGCTGTGCGGATGGCAAGCGGTATAAAACTAGATGGTATGGTGTGATAATGTGTTGTGGTTGTTGTTGTTCGTTTGTGCTGTTCACCCAGTCTCATATTGATAACTGGTGCGGTGTTCGCAATAAGCTGAAGGAAAGGGACACAGCATGAAATATACGTTGATGATCAATGAGGGGCCTTACCAGCATCAAGCTGCGGATACGGCACTTCAGTTTGCTCGTGCTGCTTTGGCCAAGGGGCATGAGATTTTTCGTGTGTTCTTTTACCACGATGGGGTGAATAACGGTACACGTTTGGCAGTTCCGCCGCAAGATGATCGCCTGCTTCAAAAAGCATGGTCTGAATTAGCCGGAAAGCATGGTATTGATTTAGTGATCTGTATTGCGGCTGCGCAGCGCCGTGGTTTGGTGGACAGTTCTGAGGCAAAGCGCCAGAAGCTGGATGCTGACAATATTGCACCTGGTTTTCGTATTTCCGGTTTGGGTCAGCTTATTGAGGGCAGTATCCAGTCTGATCGTACACTGGTCTTTGGCGACTAAGGGAGCAAAACATGGCAATGAAAAAATTCATGTATGTCAACCGTAAAGCGCCTTATGGCACAGTGTATGCGCTGGAGTCGCTGGAAGTGGTACTGATTGCAGCGGCTTTCGAGCAGGATGTGAGTGTGGCCTTCATTGATGATGGTGTTTACCAAATTGTCAAAGGGCAGAAACCGAAAGAAATCGGTATGAAAAACTTTTCTGCCGTTTACAATGCCTTGGGTGATTATGATATTCATAAACTGTATGTTGAACGCGAGTCTTTGGAAGAGCGTGGCTTGACGGAAAATGACTTAATGCCCATCACCTATGCAGATGAGGCAGATGATTGGGTGGAAAAGCCTTCTGTGCGGGTTATTTCACGGCGGGAGCTAGCCACTGTGATGGCTGAGCAAGACGTGACATTTAGTTTTTAAGCGTAGGGAAGCGAATGATGAGTATGTTGCATATTGTAAATAAGTCACCCTTTGAACGTAATGCGCTGGAAAGTTGTCTTGGACATGCCCTAGCAGGTGACAGTGTACTCATGATCGAAGACTGCGTGATTGGCGCAGTAATGAGTTCAAAGATCGCTGACAGCATTAAGGATGCAATGTCTGACAAAGCGGTCTATGTATTGGAACCAGATTTGGCCGCACGTGGTATAGCAATAGATCGCGTCATTGAGGGGATAAAGCTGGTTGACTATGCAGGTTTTGTAGACCTGTCAGTAGACCATGACAAGACTCAAAGCTGGCTTTGAATTTTTCAATTTTTACTATAGGAGGCCGTCATTATGACAGCACTTGAAATCAATGGCGCAAGTATTGCGGTGGACGAAGAAGGCTACTTGGAAAATTTGGACGATTGGACACCTGAAGTAGCGACTATGATGGCTAACTCGGAAGATGTTGATTTAACTGACGAGCATTGGGAAATTATTAACTTCCTGCGTGAATACTATGAAGAGTATCAAATTGCTCCAGCCATTCGCGTTTTGACCAAAGTAGTTGGTAAGCGTTTGGGCAGCGATAAGGGTAATTCTAAATATCTGTACAGCCTGTTCCCCTATGGTCCAGGTAAGCAAGCCTGTAAATATGCTGGTTTGCCTAAGCCAACCGGCTGCGTTTGATTGAATTATCAGAAGGTTTCGGTAGAGGTTTGCCTTTGAGGAATTTGAGGAATCGGTAGTGACAGTTGTAAGTAGCCTGTACGGAATCTTGTTCTGGGTCGCAACATTGATATTGGTGTTGGGTGTGGCATACAAGGTTTACATTTATGCTAAAGTGCCAGCGCCATTGAAAATTCCTACAACACCAGCGCCTGTTAGCAAGGGCGGCGTGGTGTGGCGCATGTTCTGCGAAGTGATTTTCTTTGCAAGTCTGTTCCGTTCCAATAAATACACTTGGTTGTTTGCTTTTATTTTCCACATGGCTTTGTGGCTGGTGTTGATTCGTCATGCACGCTATTTTGTGGATGTAGGCAGCTTGTTGTTATTCATGCAGCCGTTTGGCAAGTATGCTGGTTTTGCCATGATTATCGGTTTATCTGGTTTGTGGGCGAGGCGTATTCTGGTGGATAGAGTGCGTTATATTTCTGCACCTTCAGATCATTTAATGTTGGCTTTGCTCATCGGTATTGGGCTGAGTGGTTTGATGATGAAGTTTGTCTTCCATACTGACATCGTTATGGTGAAAGCATTCTTTCAGGGTTTGATGTTGTTTGATTGGCAAGCACTGCCTAGTGATTCTGTGCTACTGCTGCATTTGTTATTGGTAGCGATCTTGATGATGATTTTTCCGATGAGCAAATTGCTGCATGCGCCTGGTGTCTTCTTTAGTCCAACTCGTAATCAGGTCGATAATCCGCGTGAAAAGCGCCATGTATCTGGCTGGGCTTTGGAGCTGGAAAAGCAAGGCAAGTTGTATCGTGATGAGTTAAATAGTTAATACACAGCATGGCTGGCCGACGTGCAAGTACTCGATTTGAACAAGTTTCTGAGGTAAAAACGGCGTGGCTGATTACAAAGTACCTAAACTGAATGGCGAGGGTTACGTTGAGATACCGGAAGTCCGCGAAGATACCATGCAAGGCAATGGGCCTTTTATCGCCAAGCCGGACTTCCAGAAAGCCATGCACTTTCCGACTGATTTTGCAATGTCAGCAGAGGGTGGGCGTTTTGAATTAGTGCCCGACTGGAAAAATCGCGCGCTGGAAAAGTTGGATGATTTGCGGCATCGCTATCGTTCTTTGCAAGTTTATTTGGATATTTGTGTCAAGTGTGGTGCTTGTACCGATAAATGCCACTATTTCATTGGGACTCAAGATGCCAAGAATATGCCAGTAGCGCGGCAAGATTTATTGCGTAAGATTTATCGTCGTTATTTTACCTTCGCGGGTAAGTATTTCCCTAAGTTGGTGGGTGCGGTTGATTTGACTGAAGAGCTGCTTGAAGACTGGTATAACTATTATCACCAGTGTTCACAGTGTCGTCGCTGTTCCGTATTTTGTCCTTATGGCATTGATACGGCTGAAATTTCAATGGCGGCGCGTGAGATTCTCAATCATATCGGGCGCGGCCAGAAGTATTGTAATGAAATTGTTGGCAAGGTCTTCAGGATTGGTAACAACCTAGGGCTGCCGGAAATGGCGCTGGCTGATACGCTGGAAGGTTTGGAAGAGGATGTCGAAGAAGATAATGGTATCAAGGTACGCTTCCCACTGGATGAAGTGGGGGCAGAGGTGTTATTGGTGACACCATCCGCAGACTTTTTCGCAGAGCCGCATGTGGATGGCTTAATAGGCTATGCCAAGGTTTTCCACGAAGCGGGTATAAGCTGGACACTCAGTTCGTATGCGTCTGAGGCGGCTAATTTCGGTATGTTTATTGGTAGTTACGAGAATATGCGTCGTTTGGCACTGCGTATTCGTGAAGCTGCGATTAAATTGAAGGTCAAGCGGATTGTTTTTGGTGAATGTGGACATGCTTGGCGGGTCGCTTATAGCTTTTTGAATACTTTAGCTGGACCTTTTGATTTCCTAGATCAGCGTTACCCCGTGCCACAACATATTTTGGAAGTAACTTGGGGACTGATTCAGGATGGCAAGCTGAAGCTAGACAAATCACAAAATGATGACATGGTGCTGACTTTCCATGATTCCTGTAATGTGGCGCGTGGATCGCAGATGGGGAATAAGCCAGGTGGTCAGTTTGAAATTCCGCGTAATGTGATCAAGGCGGTTTGTAATCATTTTATTGATATGCCCGCTGATACCATCCATGAGGCCACTTACTGCTGTGGTGGTGGCGGTGGTTTGCTCACGGATGACTTGATGGATTTACGTATCAAAGGTGCACAGCCCCGTATGGAAGCGCTACGCTACGTGACTGAACAAAAAGGCGTGACCCATATGGCAACCATTTGTGCCATTTGTAAGTCGCAGTTTACTAGGGTGATCCCTTATTACGGTTTTTCGATAGATCAGATTGTCAGTGTTCATCAGTTGGTGAGCAATGCACTGGTCTTGCAGCGTCAGGTATCTGTACAAGCTCGCCCTTAAGCCGGATGATTTGCGTGGTACGTCATTGATTATGCCCAGCCAACTGAAGCCAGCCTTGTTACTGTCAATGCTTGGTCTGCTGCCGTTACTGGCGGGATGCGATGCGTCACCGCCAGAGACAAATTTAGCCCCTGCCAAAGCTAAGGCAGTACAGTGTGTTGAGCCAACAGCCGATATGCGTCGCAATCATATGGTTTATCTGGATGTGCATCGGGATGACAGCCTGATGGATGGGATTCGCACGACTAAACACAGCTTGGTGGAGTGTATTTATTGTCATGTTGCAGCAGCGCGCGAAGATGGTTCTGCGGTGCATTATAATGACGCGCAAAAGGATCACTTCTGCGCGACTTGTCATGACTACGTTGGTGTGAAAATCGATTGTTTTCAGTGTCACGCTGATCGACCCGCAGTCATGAAGCAGCCTGATTATCAGCATAAGCTAATTAGTGCCGTTTATCATCAGTTGCTTAAAAACGATGTTACATTGGCAGACATGGTGTTGGTCAGCGAACAGTGGGACAAGCCATGACAGAGATGACGCCTAATCAGATCAATGCTTATCGGCGTAAGTTTATGGCACTGGTGACAGGGACGGGTACAATCACTGCCGCGTTTGCACCTCATCTGATTTTGCATGTGGTGCAGGCGAATCGTTGCGTAGCTGCTGAACAAGCTGCGGCGAGCACCAGCCTATCTAATCCATCTAGCCCGTCTAAGTCGTCTAAGCCATCGGGTAATGTCATGAAAGTACGTCCGCTGGATCAGCCGGTGAGCAGTCAGGTTCGTTGGGGCATCTTGATTGATATTCACAAGTTGCAAGATGGTGGCGCTACAATGCTTGCCGTTTGCCAGAAAGAGCATGGTTGGGGGAATGATCCGCATGCCAATGTTCAGCAGCAGGCTCACTGGATACGTACGGTGCAAGTGACAGATAAACAGACCAAACACCGTTTTACTTTGCCAATCATGTGTCAGCATTGTGAGTTTGCACCATGTGTCGATGTTTGTCCAACAGGAGCATCCATGCGCCGTGCTGATGGCATTGTGCAGGTGAATAAGCATATTTGTATTGGCTGTCGTTATTGCATGATGGCCTGTCCTTACAAAGCACGTAGTTTTGTCCACGAACCATTGACTGATCAACGTCCATATTCGCCGCGTGGTATTGGTACAGTGGAATCTTGCAATATGTGTGCGCGTCGTATTGATCATGGTCAATTGCCAGCTTGTGTGGAAGCTGAACCCGATGCGGTGATTTTTGGCGATTTGAATGATCCGAATAGCCGTATTAGTCAGGTATTAAAAGAGCAGGGTGCGCAGCAGATTCGTGCTGATTTGGACTTGAATACGGGCGTTCGTTATCAAGGTTTGTGACTGTGACTCGGGAAAGACAGTAACAGATGAGCATTAAATCAATCGAGTACCGTGAAATTCCGGCCAACAAGCCTTTTTACCTGCTGCTGGCTGTATTAGCGGCTGTGGTAGTTTTGGGCGCAATGGCCTTTTTCTATATGGAGCACCACGGGCATTATGTTAGTGGTATGAATAATCAGATTGTGTGGGGTTTGCCGCATGTGTTTGCTATTTTTCTGATTGTGTCAGCTTCAGGGGTATTAAATATAAGCACTATTGGTAGCGTTTTTGGCAAGTCTATTTATCAACCGCTGGGACGCTTCTCCGCTTTGGTGGCGATGTCCTTATTAGTCGGTGGTTTGATGATATTGGTATTGGATTTGGGGCGACCTGATCGTTTGATCATTGCCATGACTCATTACAATTTTAAGTCTATTTTTGCTTGGAACATCATTCTGTATAACGGCTTTTTGGTTTTGTCTGTGCTGTCTATCTGGACGATGATGGATCGTAAAATGAAGCCATTCTATAAAGTCATCGGTTTTGCGGCGTTTGCTTGGCGTTTGATTTTAACGATGGGTACAGGCTCTATTTTTGGTTTCTTGGTCGCACGGCAATATTATGATGCTGCAATTATGGCACCTTTATTTATCGCTATGTCTTTTGCATTGGGTTTAGCCCTGTTCCTGCTAATCTTATTAGCTGCTTATCGCTTGACTGAGCGTGAGCTGGGTGATGTTGTACTGAATCGTTTGCGTTACCTTTTGGCTGTATTTATTGGTGCTGTGTTATTGCTGGAGTTGGCACGGCAGCTAACTAATCTTTACGCTACTGAGCATCATGGTGTGGAAGCTTTTATGTTATGGGATGGTGGCATTTATACTTGGATGTTCTGGTTGGGACAAATTGTATTGGGGAGCTTGTTGCCCTTTGGATTGATCTTCTGCCGCTTTTTGAAAAATAATTCTTGGGCTGTGATAGCGGCTGCGGCTTTGGTGGTCTTCGGTGGACTAATGCAGATTTACGTTATTTTGATTGGTGGACAGGCTTATCCGCTAGTGTTATTCCCCGGTGCTGAAATGCAAAGTGCTTATTTTGATGGTGAAACGTACAACTATGTACCGTCTGTTTGGGAATGGATGCTAGGGCTGGGTGGCGTTGCTTTAGCGCTATTATTCGTCACCGTCGGTGTAAAGATATTGCGCTTTATGCCGGTCTCTTTAGCGGATGAGCTTGTTGATCCGCATCATTTAAATTGTACTCGTCCAAACCTGATCTGACAGTTACCCGCTTTTCCCATATTAATTTGCCATGCGCCCCCGCGCCTTATGCAGCTTCTTATAACTTTCCAATAAACGCAAATGTTTATCTAAGCCCTCTAATTGGCTATTGGTCGGTGTTAGCCCATAAAAGCGCATAGTTCCTTGTATTGAGCCAATAACAGCATCTATTATGGTTTGTCCAAACATGCGCGTTAAATTAGTTAGGAAGTCATCCAGAACAAGTGCTTCATTTAGTTCTATTTCTAAAACAGTTTGCATCGCTCGATAAAATAAGCTGCGTTCCAGCGTATTGGTATGGTATTGCAAGAATTGCTCGACTTTTTCCAAAGCTGCTTCATGCTGCCCTAAAGCTAAGTAAATTAATAGTTTTAACTCTAAAACAGTCAACTGTCCCCAAGGCGTATTTTCATCAAATTCAATACCTATCAGGGTAATAATATCGGTATAATCATCTAGTTGACTTTCTTCTAGTTGCTCGACTAAATCCGTTAAAGCCTGATCGGATAAAGTATGTAGATTGAGAATAGCCTGACGATAGTTCAGCGCTTGATTGGTATTATCCCAAATCAAATCTTCAATTGGGTAGATTTCAGAATAATCTGGCACTAAAATACGGCAAACTGGCACACCTAAATCCTCATAAACGGCCATATAAACTTCCTTGCCCAGTGTTTTTAAAATAGTGAATAGGTTTTGTGCTTCTTGTACGGTTGTGCCAGAAAAATTCCAATGGCTAAATTTATAATCTGCCTTATTGCTAAAAAAGCGCCAAGAAATTAGGCCGGATGAGTCAATAAAATGCTCGACAAAATTATTCGGTTCAGATACGGCCATAGTATTAAACGTAGGCGGCTGAAAGTCATTTAAACCTTCAAAGCTACGTCCTTGTAATAATTCAGTTAAGCTACGCTCTAAAGCAATTTCCATACGCGGATGTGCACCAAATGAGGCAAACACGCCACCATTGCGCGGATTCATCAACGTGACACAAGTAACAGGAAACTGCCCCCCTAGAGAGGCATCTTTGACTAAAACCGGAAAACCTTGTTTTTCTAAGGCATTAATGCTTTCTAGCAAATCTGGGTATTGATTTAAAATCTCTGTGGGAACATCGGGTAAAGCCACTTCATTTTCAATGATTTCTTTTTTGACAGCGCGCTCAAAAATCTCTGATAAGCATTGTACCTGTGCTTCTGCTAGCGTATTACCTGCACTCATACCATTGCTAAGGTATAAGTTTTCAATTAAATTGGAAGGGAAATACACAATGGCTTGATCAGATTGACGCACAAAAGGCAAAGCACAAATCCCGCGCTGTTTATTGCCTGAGTTAGTATCAATTAAATGTGAGCTGCGTAACTCCCCATCAGGGTTATAAATAGCTAAGCAATACTCGTCCAATAAACCTTTGGGTAGTTTATTATTCAAGCCTGCTTTAAACCAACGCTCATTGGGATAATGTACAAAGTCGCTATGAGCGATTTCTTCACCCCAATATTGGTCATTATAAAAGAAATTACAGCTCAATCGTTCAATAAATTCACCAAGTGCTGAACAAAGCGCACTGGCCTTGCTTGATCCTTTGCCATTGGCAAAACACATGGGTGAGGCTGCATCGCGGATATGTAAAGACCAAACATGCGGAACAAGGTTGCGCCATGAAGCCACTTCGATTTTTATGCCTAAATTGGCGAGAACTTGTGTCATATTGGCAATTGTTTGTTCTAGCGGTAAGTCTTTGCCAACAATAAAGGTTTGGGAGCGGTTATTAGGTTTCAGTGTTAGTAGTGCTTGAGCGTCTTCTTCCAGATTGGTAATGGTTTCAATTTGAGACATAGGGCCAGTTTGAATGGCTTTTTTAACAGTACAACGTTCAATCGAACGTAAAATGCCTGTGCGATCTTTCTCTGAGAGGTTCTCCGGCAATTCTACTTGAATTTTGAATATTTGCTGATGGCGATTATCGGGGTCGACAATATTGTTTTGTGATACACGAATGTGTTCGGTGGGAATATGGCGTGCATTACAGTAAACTTTGACAAAATATGCCGCACACAGCGCTGAGGATGCTAGAAAGTAATCAAATGGGCTAGGCGCAGAGCCTTCACCTTGGTAACGAATGGGCTGGTCAGCTATAACGCTAAAATCATCAAACTTGGCCTCAAGGCGCAAATTGTCGAGAAAGTTAACTTTGATTTCCATTATTCCTTGTGCCAGCCCTGTAGTAATTCACTGGTTTGCTTGATTAGGTAAGCTTTGCGCCAATGATCATCTTGGCTTTGTTTGAGTAAGGTTTCTTGTTGTATTAGGCAAGCTTTTTGCCATTCTGGTTTATATTTTGTCCATTGCTTTAATAACTTCAGAATGATGCTATCAAGGTCACGATCTAGGTACATGGGTTCAGCGTATTCACGCAATAGGCGTTGGAACAGATTTTCTTGTTCTGTGCTGTCTAGTTCGATAAAGCATTCATACAAACGTGCGCAAATGCCTTCTGCTAGTTGGTACAAGCGTTCATTCGCATCTTCCATACGCTCGCCTAGTTCGGGCAGTTGGCTCAAGGCAGCGATACATAAGTTAATCGCTTGTTGGGGAGCAATGCTGGGTTTGCTCGTGCTGTCGAGTAGCGTATTAATAGCATCCAGTAATTTTTCTGCGGCTGGCGGCAGGATGTAACCACTTTTGTTGGTGTGGTGTCGCATCATGCTGCTAATGCTTTGCCGATAGCGGGCTTCAGCTAGATCATCTGCTGGAGTATGGGGCAGGGCATAAATCATTAACTCGTCACACCAGTTGCGATCAGCGTTTAATTTTTCTAGCAAGAAGGTTTGCACTAGTTTGTCAGGCAGTGCAGACATAAAGTTTTGCAGGTAATGCTGTCGGGTCTGTTTGCTTTTATCGTCTGTGCTTGCCATGACAATTCTCCTTGGTGTTTGAAGGATGCTATGTGAGTCCCTATATTTTGGTGAAGTACTGAGTAGCCTAAAGGCTTATTGTAGTGCTTGAAACGCGACTTAAGCTGACTGTAGATGAAAACGCTTGCTGAAGAGGAGGCCATTTATGTTTAATCCCATCGAAATTCCGTTCGGTTGTGTCATGTTGTTCAATGTGGTGGATTTAAAGGACGGTGTGGCGATTGAAGATGTAGAGCTCACGCTAGGTGAACTGTGTAATGTCGTTAAAAATAACTATGGCGATGATCAGGGCGGTTTCATTGGTGGACAGGTTTTTCGTAATGCCGGTTTTATTTCAGAAGAAGGCTCAGTTGGCACGGACGCGGATGACTCTGGTAGCGATAAGTGTGAAAAACAAAACATGGGTGACATTGTTATTGTTACCTATTGGAAATCTTTTGAACAGCATGAGCGCTCCCATGCTGATAAGTTGTTCAGAGCAAAGTTTCAGGAGCTAGCCCATTTTAGTCAGAAAACTTACGAAGTAGGTTATGAAATGCTCTGGCAAGGTATGTCAGAGGAATAAATCTGCGAATGAGTAGGTTCAGTGCAAAAGGCTTGTCTAGTTTTTATGGCAGCAAACTAATAACCGGCCAGTGACGTTCTTCAGCTATGGCGCGTAAGGTATTGTCTGGATCAACGGCAATAGGGTGATCGACTAGCTCGAGTAAGGGTAAATCATTGTGTGAATCACTATAAAAATAACTGCCTGCCAGCGTTTCAGTATTGTTTTCTAGCCATAAATACAGGCGTTGCACCTTGCCTTTACGGAAGCTGGGAATACCTGCAATTTGTGTGGTGAAATGGCCATTTTCCATGCGCGGCTCAATAGCAATAAGGTCGCTAATACCTAACTCCGTGGCAATAGGACGGGTAACAAAGCTATTAGTCGCAGTAATAATGATTAAGGTATGACCTTGTTCACGATGCCTAGCGACCAGCTCACGTGCGGCCTGACTAATACGAGGACGCACAAATTCCTCCATATATTGCTGATGTAATGCGTTCAGGGTAGCGCGATCAGTGCGTTGCAGGAATTGAAAACTGAAAGCAGCGTATTCATGAATATCTAATGTGCCTGCTTGGTATTGGCGGTAAAAATGTTGATTAGCCGCCGTATATTGTTCTGCATCGACCAATCCTTTGTTGACTAGAAAATCTCCCCAACCATGATCGCTATCGGCTTGTAGTAGGGTGTGATCTAGATCAAATAGTGCCAAAGTCATCCAAGAGTCCTATGGAAGTTGCTTGAAAAATGGCGATTATAGCGCTTTGAAATTGCTGAATCATGAAGATTATGGAAGAATTGTGAATAATTAATTTTTTGGAGGTCGAGCGTGATTGATGAGGACGGGTTCCGCGCGAATGTTGGTATCATCGTCTGCAATTGCGACGGCAAAGTATTCTGGGGGAAGCGTTTGGGGCAGGATTCCTGGCAGTTCCCACAGGGAGGGATAGATCAAGGCGAATCTCCACTTGATGCTATGTACCGCGAGTTAAGGGAAGAAACTGGTTTATTGCAGGAGCATGTCGCACTCATTGGACAAACACGCGGTTGGTTGCGTTATCGTATTCCTCATCACATGCTGCGTCGTCGTTCGAAGCCCTTATGTATCGGGCAAAAGCAGCGTTGGTTTTTACTGCGTATGCTATGCGAAGATAACGATGTCAATTTAAAAGCTACTCCCAAGCCGGAGTTTGATCATTGGGAATGGGTTGATTACTGGATGCCGCCCAAAGAAGTGATTTTCTTTAAGCGGCGCGTTTATCGCCGTGCTTTGAATGAGCTGGCACCATTATTAAAAGTAAGAAGGGATGCTTAAGCATCCCTTTTTTGTTGCCTTACAACTCACTGTACTGCACACGGCTTCTGTGGGTTTTTCAGAAGGGCTTTACCACTGCCAGAATGACAATCAAAATCAAAAGTACGCTAGGGGCTTCATTAAAAAGGCGATACCATTTATGGGAATGCTGGTTAGCATCATAACGAAAGTTAAGCACCAAGCGGTAGCAATAGTAGTGATAAACAAACAGAATCAGCAGCAATAATAATTTGGCATGAAACCAGCCTGATTTAAATAACACCCAATTTCCTAACCACAATAGCATGATGCCGAGTAGCAACGTCAATATGGCGCCAATGGTCATTATGATAAATAACTTGCGCTCCATCACTTTATAAATGTTGAAGTTGGCACTATTTTCTGGCATGGCGTGGTAGACAAACAGGCGTGGCAGATAAAATAAGCCAGCGAACCAGGTGACCATAAAAATAATATGTAAGGCTTTGATCCATAGATAAGTCATGTGGCTGTTTCCTTAGCCTGTCAGCAAGCTTTGAATGCGCTGACGCATATCAGCAGGATCGAACTCGCCCATTTTTTGGTAAACGATTTTACCTTCGGGGGAGACCAGAATATTTGTGGGGGTAACCATAATGCCGCCAAAGGTTTCAGCGAGATCACCTTTCTCGTCGTAGACAATGTCATAATTCATGCCTTTTTGTTCTCGCATCGTTTTGATTTGGGACACTGTATCGTGTGGCATGGCAATAGCCACTACCCGAAATCCTTGCTTTCCCAGTTCTCTCTCTAGTTGTACTAGGTTGGGAATTTCTTTAACGCAACCTGGGCACTCTGTAGCCCAGAAAACGACCATATAAGGCTTGCCACGTAGGTCTTTGGTATGAATGCTTGTACCATCAATGGTTGTCATACTAATGAGCGGTGCTGCTTGCAAACCGCTAGAAGGTGCTAGCCAGAAGAAAATGGCTGCACCTATTAAGAGTGCGAATACAAATAATACTTTAATGTTGAGTTTCATGGAGTAAAGCTTGTTAAGCCAAAAGGAACGGGTATTATACAGCAAATCCTAATACTTTTAGAGAAAGGCGTATTGTGAAAAAGCTTAACCTTGCTGGAGCAACGAGTTACACCGGAGTGGTTTGCAATGGCTTGGCTTATTGCCTTGAATATACGCCTTAGTTTGTTTATATGAGCTTAGAGTATCGTATTGATCATCGAGGTGTGGTGGAGTTGCAAGCACCAGGTAAGAAGTGCCGCTGTTGTTTGTATTTGTGGCTACTTTTATTGGTTTTACTCGGTGGTTTGGCTTGGTTTTTCTTGAATAATGCGCTGTTGGTGGGTGAAGTAGGCTCAGGTTCTTGGCCTGCTGTTTCGTTTAGTAGCCGTGCCAGCGAGCAGCATTTGTTGGAAAAACAGAAATCTGAGTTGATTCGTCTGGAAGGTCAGGCCAAGGCAGCGCAGCGGGCGCAACAGATACAAGAAGTAGCCAATGAGGAATTGCGGCGTAAATTGTTATTATTGGAAGGGGATTTGGTAGAAGCCAAGCAGCGTTTGTTACTCTATGAAGCTATTCTTACTCCCCGTGAAGATGCACCACGAGGTTTACAAATCCAGCATTTTGGATTAAAAGTTCGCCAACTGGATGATGAAGGTCATACCTTGGAGGCAGGGCGTTTTTATCAATATCATTTAGTATTAGCGCATTTACGCAGCGGTGAGGCTGTGGTTTCCGGTCATTTTGATATAAGATTGACAGGTAAACTGAATGGTAAGGATAAAGCGTTCGCGTTGGCTGAACTGACAAGGGCTAGGGAAGACGAACAAACGGAACGCTTTTCCCTAAAATATTATCTTAGTCTTGAGGGGACTTTGGAGTTACCGGAGTTTTTTATACCCGAAAAAATCACTGTGATTTTGCAGCCAGACAAAGACAGTGGTGCAGAAAAAATCACTAAGACTTATGACTGGAATTCATTCAAATTATCCCAAAAATCGACTGCAAGTTAAGGAGTAAAGCCAAATGTTCGGGAAAAATGTTAAGGGCAATGCTAGTGGTAATACTATGAGCGTGGCACCATCCGCACCGCCTTCTGCTTCATCAGCTCATACAGAGCAAAAAACTAGCCGCAGTGCGCGTGTTGATACACTGATTGGTCGTGGAACTACCATTGATGGCGATTTGCAGTTTTCAGGTAATTTGAATGTTGAAGGTACGATTAAAGGCAATCTCACCGCTGACAATGATGACTCTACGTTGATTTTAAGTGAGCAGGGGCGTATTCAAGGTGAAGTACGTGTCTCTAGTATGTTGCTGAACGGTTCGATTGAGGGGGATGTTTTTGCTAATGGCAAAGTAGAACTATTCGAAAAAGCACGTGTTTGTGGGGATGTTTACTATAATCTTTTGGAGATGGCTGTGGGAGCCGAAGTCAATGGTAAGTTAGTGCGCCAGAAACCTAGCGATACGCCTCAGCCTCAAGCACGTCCTGCACCCGTTGTAGAAGAATCCTCAGAAGCTTGACCCTGTGTAAACTCGGGTGCTAACGTGTCTCGCATAGTGATGTTTTAGGAGAATGATATGACAGTGGCCATTGATGACCCGCTGATCTTTACCGATGCTGCTGCGGCCAAGGTCAAAGCACTGATTGAAGAAGAAAACAATGAGGCTCTCATGCTGCGTGTATTTGTAACGGGAGGGGGATGCTCAGGTTTTCAGTATGGTTTTACCTTTGATGAGAATGAAACCGAGGGGGATACCTTGGTAGAAAAAAATGGTGTCAAATTGCTGATTGATCCCATGAGTTTCCAGTATATGGTAGGGGCTGAGATTGATTACACTGAGGGGCTAGAAGGTGCTCAGTTTGTTATTCGTAATCCAAACGCCACCACAACTTGTGGCTGTGGTTCTTCGTTTAGTCCTTGATTTGGACTGGAATGCTTAAAAAACCTCACCTACAGCCTCTTTCATTGGGAAAAAGCTTGAGGTGAGGGTTTTAAATACTTAAGCCGTATTGCTCATAATACATAATACTTTTTTATCGGCTAAGTTGCGTTCATTGTTTTGCTGTTTAACCTATCTATCCGGCCTATTTCTTAGGCAATTTTCATTTCTTCCATTGCTATGCGCTTGTTGATACTGGGCTAGTATTGTACAGGGAGTGCCTTGGTTTTAAAAAGATTGTGCGACGCACAAAAAATGTTTGACAGTTACTTATAAGTTAGTTATTGTTCAATACAACAAATGTTGCAGCGCAACAAATTCTCAAAAGCACCGTTTTACCGTATGAGGATGAAGTGATGGAAAACCCAATGATGGACTTAATGAAAGCTTTCAATGACAAAGTGATGCAATCAGCTAAGCGTGTTGGTGAGCTGAATATGAAAACTTTTGAGCAGTTAACCGAGAAGCAAAGCCAACTGGTAAACTCTTGCTTTGAAAGTGGCAGCAAAACATTTGAAGCAATCACTAAAGCTAAAGACCCAAAAGAAGTTATCACTCTGCAACAAGAAATCGTAAAGTCTTGCAACGAAAAGTGGATGAGCAATATTCGTGAAGCCATCGACATGTTGAGCAGCACCCGTGAAGAGCTGATGGCTATCGCTGAAGAAGCTGCTAAAAATGCTTCTGAAAGCACTGAAAAAATGACTGAGCTGAGCAAGAAGTCTATGACTGAAAATATGGAAAAAGCTCAAGCTGCTGTTGAGCAAGCGATGTCTAAAGCTTCTGAAATGGCTCAAAACGCCACTAAAGCTGGCAAATCTAAAGTTGCTTAATGATTTTAATGATCTCCATACAGTGCCGGATGATTCTCCTCCTTTCCTCTACATCCGGTTGCTGTGATATCAGTTAGACCCGCGTTTAAGCGGGTCATTTTTTTCTGTTTTCTCTGTGTCTGATGAGTCTTGATCTGGGCTGGATGGTTTATCTCCTCGCCTACCCACTGATAATCCCTTGAAGAGTTCCTGTTGCATTTTATTCCAGGTTTGCAGGTTTTGTTCGCTCAGTTTAAGCCAAGTGTCTAGTGGTGTGCCTGAGAGCGCTTTTTGCATTTGTTCAGAAATAGCTTGTTGATGGCTGTTAAATAGCTTCATGCTTTGTTCCATAAAGGTGGTAAACCCTTGTTGTGAGTTAACACCATAGTGGCGAATAAACTGTGACAGTATTTCAGCGCTGAATAGTGGTTTGCCACCTGATTCCTGTTCAAGAATAATTTGTAGCAAAATATTGCGAGTAATATCTTCTCCGGTTTGTCGGTCTACGACCTGGAAAGGCGTCTCTGACATTACCAGTTCACGTACATCGTTCAGGGTGATGTAGCAGCTCTGGTGCGTGTCATACAGGCGACGGTTGGGATATTTCTTAATGATGCGGTTGTTTGACATGCCTGTTTGTACCAAATCAGTCTTGTAAATGCCATGATATACATGGTTGGTATTGTTAATTAAAGGCTTTTTATTTTAAAGAAGCAAACTGCCCGCTCCAGGAAACGGGCAGATGTTGAAGCCGATAAAGCTGATTATGCTGGTCTACTCAGTAAAAAAACAATAGTAGATAGAGCCTTTTCAGTTTATGGCTGAAAGCATTAGTGCATGTGTTGGCCGCCGTTTGCAGCGAAGTTTGCACCAGTAATGAAGGCAGCATCGTCAGATACTAGAAAAGCGATAGTGGCAGCAATTTCTTCTGGCTTACCTAAACGCTGCATAGGGATTTGCTCGATAATTTTGTTACGAATATCTTCACGAATCGCCATAACCATATCTGTACCGATATAACCCGGGGATACTGTATTGACGGTTACACCCTTGCGCACAACTTCTTGTGCCAAAGCCATAGTAAAGCCATGCGCTCCTGCTTTGGCAGCGCTGTAATTGGTTTGACCGGCTTGGCCTTTTTGACCATTAATGGACGCAATATTAACAATACGACCATAGCCGCGCTCGGCCATGCCATCAACGAATTGATGACAAATATTGAACAAGCTGTCTAGGTTGGTAGAAATAACAGCGCGCCATTGCTCTGGCGTCATACGGCTGAATTTGGCATCACGAGTAATACCAGCATTATTGACAATAACGTCTACTTGGCCGTGATCTGCCTCAATCTGTTCTTTCATAGCTTTGCAAGAGTCATAGTCGCTGACATCACAAGCATACAGATCAACATCAAAATCTTGCGCTTCAGCCCATGCTTTGGCTTGTTCTTCCGGTTCAAAATAAGTGCTGATGACTTTAAAGCCATCTTTAGCCAAACGCTTGCAGATTGCGGTACCAATACCACCTGTACCACCAGTTACTAATGCCACTTTGCTCATTATTTAGTCCTTAACTATTGGAAATTATCGGAAATCAAACTTTTTCAACAGCCAGCGCGACACCCTGACCACCACCAATACACAAGGTCGCTAGACCTTTTTGTGCGCCGGTACGGTTCATGCCGTGTAATAAAGTTACCAATACACGCGCACCAGATGCACCGATTGGATGCCCTAAGGCAATTGCGCCACCACTGACATTGACTTTGGATAAATCAAAGCCCAGCTCATGATTGACTGACAGGGCTTGTGCTGCGAATGCTTCATTGACTTCGATCATGTCTAAATCAGCGACTTGCCAAGCTGCTTTTTCTAGGCAGCGAGTGGTGGCTGGAATTGGCCCAGTACCCATAATGGCTGGATCAACGCCAGCACTAGCGAATGCTTTTATTTTGGCGAGCGGCTTTAAACCCAAGGCTTGCGCTTTGCTAGCTTTCATGACCATCACGGCGGCTGCGCCATCGTTAATGCCGGAAGCATTGCCTGCTGTAACCGTACCCTCTTTGCTGAAAGCAGGGCGCAAAGCAGATAGTTTTTCAGCTGTAGTGCCATGACGTGGGAATTCATCTACTTTGAATTCAACTGGCTCTCCTTTGCGTTGTGGGATGCTGACCGCTGTAATTTCATTATCAAAGTAGCCTGCTTTTTGAGCTGCTTCTGCTTTTTGTTGGGAGGCGGCAGCAAACTCATCCTGTTGTTCGCGGCTAAAACCGTATTTTCGGGCAATATTTTCAGCCGTTGTACCCATGTGGTAATGATTGAAAGCACACCATAGACCGTCTTTGATCATGGTATCGACCATTTTCCAGTCGCCCATTTTTTGTCCGTTGCGTGAGTTAGGAACAATATGTGCGGATGCACTCATGTTTTCTTGTCCACCAGCAATGACAATCTCAGCATCGCCACAGGCAACTGCTTGATAGGCCAAATGAACGGCTTTTAAACCACTGCCACAGACTTTGTTGATGGTCATGGCGGGCGTTTTTTCTGACAATCCAGCAGCTAGTGCGGCTTGGCGAGCAGGGTTTTGCCCATTGCCTGCTGTGAGTACCTGGCCCATAATGACTTCATCAATTTGTTCGGGGGCAACACCGGTTTTTTCCAGCAGTGATTTGATAACGGTTGCGCCTAATTCAGCCGCAGAAATCCCTGCCAATGACCCGTTAAAATTCCCCAATGCAGTGCGGGTAGCAGCAACGATTACAATGTCCTCGTGCATTCATTCTCTCCTGATCGAAAAAAAGCTTGTTGCGCCGCACAAACTAGCATGATACGGTTATTTTGCACAACCCTTATAGGGAAATTATGATGAATTCAGTTTGGTCGGAAGAAACAATGCAGTCTTGGCTAGACGCCCAGCGACAGTATTGGGAGAAGCTGGTTAATATAAGCCAAGAAAACTCTAAGCCTCTCGGTAACTTTAATGAAAGTTTGAGTCGAGTGTTATCAGGTGTTCCTTTATCTGTGCGCGATGTGTTAGAGCGTGTCCTTGAAATGGGTCAGGTTTATACGCAACTGGGGGAACAAGTCTTAAAAAGTGCCCACCATACGCCTAAGTTTGATGATTGGATGTCGGTGATTGAATCGGCATTAAATCAATGGCTACAAAAATCACAAAGCGGTTATTTACGCATTGATAGCTTGATGTCTGGTTTGGCTGTGGCTGAAAGCTGGGGGCATGTGGTTGAACGTATGCCTGAGCTCGGCAAATGGTTGGGGGAGCACAGTCAAGAGAGCGCGCAACGTTGGCAGGAGCAATTTTTTAAAACATTGGCTTTGTTGCCTATGGATAGCGTGCCAAATAATCTAAAAGATCGCTTACAGCATTTGTCTGTCTTGGCAACGGATTACCAACAAGCACTACATGCGTATCTTGGCGCTTTTTCGCGGCAAAATATTGCGGCGATGAGTGCTTTGCGGGCGCGTGTACAGGAAATGGCGGCTGAAGAAAAAAGCATTACTTCCTTACGTGAGTTGTTTGATTTGTGGGTTGATGCCTGCGAAGGTGTTTATGCCAATTTTGCGATGAGTGATGAGTATCAGGTCATTTATGGTGATCTAGTGAATGCATTCATGCGTTTAAAATTGGCGCTAAATCACTTTCAGGATGAGCATTTGTGTCACATGAATTTGCCCACCCGTGCAGATATGAATGGTATTTTGCAACAACAGCAAAACTTGCGTTGTGAACAGCGTGCTTTCCGACAGCAGTTACAGCGTTTAGAGCAACAAGTCGCGTCGCTAAGCGCAGCGACGAATCCAGCCGTCTCATCAGCGAGCGGGGAGGGTGCATAATGCCATTTCAGTTTGATTATGATGACATTCTCAATGAAATGAAAAGCTTTAATGAAAATTTGGCAGTTGGTATGCAGCACCTGCTGACAATGGATGAAAGCTTTGAGGGTGTAACACCTTATGATGTGCTTGATCAGCAGGGTAAAGTACGTTTATTGCGTTACCGCAGTGATGATGTGGTGGAGCGTCATCCTGTGCCTTTATTAATCGTCTATGCTTTGGTTAATCGCCCTTATATGACCGATTTGCAGGAAAACCATTCAATGGTCAGTGCTTTGCTAGAAAACGGCCAAGAGGTTTATTTAATTGATTGGGGTTATCCCGAGGCGATAGATCGTTATTTAAGCTTAGGCGATTATTTACACGGTTATTTGAATCATTGTGTTGACAAAGTTTGTGAGCTGCATGCGTGTGAGCAGGTGAATCTCTTAGGGATTTGTCAGGGGGGTACATTTGCTTTGTGTTATAGCGCGATGTATCCCTATAAGGTTAAAAATTTGGTGACTATGGTAACACCTGTCGATTTCCAGACTGAAGATAATATGCTTAGCCATTGGGTGCAAAATGTCGATATTGATTTATTAGTCGATGCGATGGGCAATGTGCCAGGAGAAATGCTTAATTGGGCTTTTCTCAACCTGAAACCCTATCGTTTGCTGGGTCAAAAATACTTGGGCTTAGTTGATTTAATGAGGGATCATAAGGTTTTGCAAGACTTCATGCATATGGAACGTTGGATTTTTGATAGCCCTGACCAAGCTGGAGAGGCATTCCGGCAGTTCGTTAAAGAATTATATCAACAAAATAAGCTAATTGCGGGTGAGCTAAAGATTGATGGTCAGGCAGTGCATTTAAGTCAGTTGACTATGCCTATTTTAAATATTTATGCCCGTCAGGATCATATTGTGCCGCCGTCTGCTTCGCAGGCGCTGCAAAAATATGTGGGTAGTCAGGATTATGTAGAAATGGGTTTTAACGGTGGTCACATCGGTCTTTATGTGAGTGCTAAAGCACAAAAAACTGTGCCCCCCGCCATTGCAGCGTGGTTGGATGAGCGTTGCTGAGACAGTGCTGAAGCAGTTTTTATGAATCTGTAAACAAGATGATTTTTCGACTTGACCTGTGTGGTCTTGCAGCGTATATTTCGCGGTCTTGGATTGCCGAGAGTGTTTCTCTTGGCTTAGTCGGGGTATAGCGCAGTCTGGTAGCGCGCCTGCTTTGGGTGCAGGATGTCGGGAGTTCGAATCTCTCTACCCCGACCAACTCATTTTATATTCAGACTGCGCCCGTAGCTCAGTTGGATAGAGCAACGGCCTTCTAAGCCGTGGGTCGCAGGTTCGAGTCCTGCCGGGCGCGCCATTATGTTATAATGTCCGCAGGATAGAAACAGGTTGTTTCAGTGGTGGTTGTAGCTCAGTTGGTAGAGCCCCGGATTGTGATTCCGGTTGTCGTGGGTTCGAGCCCCATCATCCACCCCATTTCCTCTTCATTAAGGTTATACAAGTCTGCGTTTGCTGTGTATAATCGCCCCCTTTCCGATATGACTTGGGCAAGTAAAGTCCAAGGCAAAACGGAACATGCGAGAGTGGCGGAATTGGTAGACGCGCTGGATTTAGGTTCCAGTGCCGCAAGGCGTGAGAGTTCGAGTCTCTCCTTTCGCACCAACATTCAACAATTCCAAGATAACGATGATGGCTTCTCTGTCTATATATAGCGTGTATATAGCTCACAGTGAAGCTTATGAGGTATGGCATGCAAGTTTCTGTAGAGACAACGGGAAAAATTGAGCGCAAAATGACAGTGGAAGTCCCTGCTGAACGTGTTGACCAAGAGGTTGAAAAGCGCCTCAAGTCGATGGTGAAGCGTGTCCGTCTCGATGGTTTCCGTCCAGGCAAAGTTCCTTTTAATGTTGTCAAGTCGCGTTACGGTCAGTCAGTTCGCCAAGAGGTAGTTGGTGATGTGCTGGAACAGACTTATCAGCAAGCTGTCCTTGAGCAGTCTCTCCGTGTGGCTGGCCTTCCTCAGATTGAAATGAAAAAGATGGAAGTGGGGCAGCCATTAACCTATGAAGCCAGCTTTGAGGTGTATCCTGAGTTTGAAATTGCCGATGTGGCCAGTCTTGAGGTGACGCGCCCAGTGGCTGAAGTAGCTGAGTCTGACATTGATAAAATGTTAGATATTATTCGTAAGCAGCAAAAAGAGTGGCGTGATGTCGAGCGTGAAGCGCAAGAAGGGGATTTGGTACGCATTGACTTTGAAGGCAAATTAAATGGTGCAAGCTTTGAAGGTGGCAAAGCGGAAGATTATCCGCTTGAATTGGGCGCAGGTCGTATGCTCAAGGACTTTGAGGCTGCTTTGTATGGTATGAAAGCTGGTGATGAAAAAGTTGCCGATGTCGCTTTCCCTGAAGATTATCAAGCAGAGAATCTCAAAGGGCAAACCGCCCAGTTTACCCTATCTATGAAGCAGGTACAGGAGCCTGTACTGCCAGAAATCAATGAAGAATTTATTAAGCAGTTCGGCGTAGAAGACGGCACTATGGCTTCTTTCCGTCAGGAAGTGAAAAAGAATATGGAGCGTGAGTTGAGTAATGCGCTCAAAAATCAAATTAAGCAGCAAGTCATGGATGGTTTGGCTCAATTGCATGAAATTGAGCTTCCTAAGGCATTAGTTAAGGATGAAATCCGCCTTATTCGTAATGAGTTTTCTCAAAATGCGCGTAGTTCAGGCGATAATCTACCGGAGAATTTGTTCCAGCCACAGGCTGAGCGTCGTGTTAAGCTTGGTTTGATTGTGGGTGAGTTGATCCGCCAAAAAGACCTTAAACATGATCAAGCGCGTGTGGATGCTATGTTGGATTCGCTTGCTGCTTCTTATGAAGATCCTGCTGCCTTGATTGAGTATTATCGTAGTGACCGCCAGGCTATGCAGACAGTAGAAGCCGCTGTTATGGAAGAAATGGTCGTTGATTGGGTTATGGAACAGGCCAAGGTCACTGAAGAACAAGGTGATTTTGACAGTGTCATGAATCGTAACCGAAATACGCAGAATGAAAATGAAGCGGCTGCACAAGATGAAAATGAGGTCGACGCTGCCTGATCTTCGGACTAACTGGATAAAGGTATGTTAAATCAGAATAGTGGTTTGGATGCTAAAGCTTTGAACCTAGTACCCATGGTGGTTGAGCAATCCTCACGAGGTGAGCGCGCTTATGATATTTATTCGCGCCTGCTGAAGGAGCGCGTTATTTTCTGTGTTGGTCCTGTTGAAGATTACATGGCCAATGTGATTGTGGCGCAATTACTGTTTCTGGAGTCAGAAAATCCTGAAAAAGATATTTATCTTTATATTAATTCTCCAGGTGGTGTTGTCACAGCGGGTATGTCTATTTATGACACCATGCAGTTTATCAAACCTGATGTGAGTACATTGTGTATTGGTCAGGCCGCGAGTATGGGAGCGGTATTATTGGCGGGCGGTGCAGCGGATAAGCGTTATTGTTTGCCGCATTCGCGTGTCATGATTCACCAGCCTTTGGGAGGTTTCCAAGGGCAGGCTTCCGATATTGAAATTCATGCGCGTGAAATTCTAAAAATTCGTGAAGAGCTTAATAGCATTTTAGCTCACCACTCCGGGCAAAGTTTGGAGAAAGTTGCGCATGATACGGATCGTGACAACTTTATGACCTCGGAACAAGCTAAAGAATACGGTTTAATTGATAATATTTTGTATCAACGCAGTGTGAAAACTTGAAATTTTACCGATTCATCCCCATACGGCCTGTAATACAGGCTGTTTTCGTTTTAACCACCGCGAAAAAACTGTATTCTTGTTTAAGTGTGCCAGTCGTGCATAATGAAAGTCATAATTGTGACAGGCAGTGATGCGTAGTACAGTAAATTGTTGTGTAGATAGATGACAGTCTGTCTGTATCGGTAGAGGTTCTGATGAGTAAAGATAAGAAGGGTAACCAGGATAATGGGAAATTGCTGTATTGCTCCTTTTGTGGCAAAAGCCAACATGAAGTGCGCAAGCTGATAGCAGGACCCTCTGTTTTCATCTGTGATGAATGTGTGGACTTGTGTAATGACATTATTCAGGAAGAAATGACATCCAGTCCAGGGGATGTCGATGAGAAATCCAGTTTACCTACGCCCCGTGAGATTAGACAGAGCTTGGACGAATATGTCATCGGTCAGGATTTGGCCAAAAAGGTCTTGGCCGTTGCAGTTTATAATCATTATAAGCGCCTATTTAAAAAGACGGGCAAAGACGAAATTGAGCTGTCGAAAAGTAATATTCTGTTGATTGGCCCAACCGGCAGTGGCAAAACACTATTGGCTGAGACCTTGGCGCGCTTATTGAATGTTCCCTTTACCATGGCAGATGCTACCACGTTGACTGAAGCGGGTTATGTCGGTGAGGATGTAGAAAATATCATTCAAAAGCTATTACAGAAATGCGATTATGATGTTGATAAAGCGCAGGCGGGCATTGTCTATATCGATGAAATCGACAAGATTTCCCGTAAGTCAGATAATCCGTCCATTACCCGCGATGTTTCCGGGGAAGGTGTGCAGCAGGCCTTGCTTAAACTCATTGAGGGTACGATTGCCTCTGTGCCCCCTCAAGGTGGCCGTAAGCATCCGCAGCAAGAATTCCTCCAGGTTGATACTAAAAATATACTCTTTATTTGCGGAGGCGCTTTTGCAGGTATGGATAAGGTCATTCGTGACCGTACTGAAAAGGGCAGTATTGGTTTTTCTGCTGCGGTTAAAATACCTGAAGATGGACGCCGATTTGGTGATGTTATTCGTGAGGTTGAAGCGGAAGATTTGGTGCATTATGGTTTAATACCAGAGTTTGTAGGTCGCTTGCCTGTCGTTGCTACCTTGGATGAGCTAAATGAAGAAGCGCTGGTTCGTATTTTAACTGAACCAAAGAATGCCTTGACTAAGCAATATGGCAAGTTATTTGATATGGAAGGTGCTGAATTAGTTATCCGTGAAGATGCTTTACATGCTATTGCACGTAAGGCGATGGAGCGTAAGACGGGAGCACGGGGTCTACGTACCATCATGGAGAAAATCCTGCTGGATACCATGTATGATTTGCCTTCTGAAGATTCAGTCAGCAAGGTGGTTGTAGACGAAAGTGTCGTGAAGGGCGAAGCACCTCCTTATCTGATCTATGAAAATTCTGAGCCAAAAGCGGCTGTCGCTGCTGAGTAATCACTGTTTCTATGTTTCTACCTTTGCCCTGTGATCAACTATTATCAACGGGGCTTGTTTCCCGCCCTAATTAGCTCTATTTAAAACAATGCTTATAAGATTAAGAGATAAGCCAAGTTGAATAGCTAGGGTAAGCGAGGTCTTGAATGCCTAAAAAAAAACCTGAAACCAGTCGCTTGATTGTGCCTGTTTTGCCATTGCGCGATGTAGTGGTTTATCCACATATGGTGATTCCATTGTTTGTAGGGCGTGAAAAATCCATTCGTGCCTTGGACGCTGCGATGGAGTCTGATAAGCAAGTGTTATTGGTTGCACAAAAAAATGCTGAAACAGACGAGCCTGACCTGAGTGATGTGCATGCTTTGGGGACAATGGCAGCGATTTTGCAGTTGCTTAAATTACCTGACGGCACTTTGAAAGTTTTAGTGGAAGGATTGGAACGTGCTGAGATGCTACAGATTCAGAATGACAGTCCTTACTTTGCCGCAGAGGTTGCTTTGCGTCCATCTGTTGTAAATTTGGATGAGCGCAAGGCTGAAGTTATGGGGCGTTCATTGGTCAACTTATTTGAGCAGTACGTCAAGCTTAATAAGAAAATACCGCCTGAGATATTATCCTCCTTGTCTGGTATTAGCGATCCTGTGCGGCTAGCCGATACAGTTGCTGCCCATCTTGGTTTGAAAATACCTCAAAAGCAGAGTGTTTTGGAAATACTGGATGTGGAAGAGCGTATTCAGCATTTAATGGAGCTCGTCGAAAATGAATTAGATTTGCTGCAAGTGGAAAAGAAAATACGGGGTCGTGTTAAGCAGCAAATGGAGCGCAGTCAGCGTGAGTATTATTTGAATGAGCAAATGAAAGCGATTCAAAAAGAACTGGGTGATATGGATGAAAGCCCTAGTGAGGTAGATGAGTTAGCGCGCAAAATCAACAAAGCAGGTATGCCTAAAGACGCTAAAGACAAGGCGACAAATGAGCTAAATAAGCTAAAAATGATGTCACCTATGTCGGCAGAAGCAACCGTTGTACGTAACTATATTGATTGGATGGTCAGTTTACCTTGGAAGAAACGTTGTAAAGTTTTATCCGATCTGGCGGCTGCTGAGCGTATTCTGGACGAAGACCATTATGGCTTGACTGAGGTTAAAGAGCGTATTTTGGAGTTTTTGGCTGTACAACAGCGTGTCAAGAAGATCAAAGGGCCTATCTTATGTTTGGTAGGCCCCCCTGGGGTCGGTAAAACCTCATTGGGGCAGTCTATTGCCCGTGCAACAGGACGCAAATTTACGCGGATGGCTCTGGGGGGAGTGCGGGATGAGGCTGAGATACGTGGCCATCGTCGTACTTATATTGGCTCTTTACCTGGTAAGATTATTCAGAATTTGTCCAAAGTAGGGACACGTAATCCCTTGTTTCTATTGGATGAGATCGACAAAATGTCGACGGATTTCCGTGGTGATCCAGCTTCTGCTTTGCTGGAAGTGCTTGATCCTGAGCAAAATCATACCTTTGCCGATCATTATCTAGAGGTAGATTTTGATTTATCCGATGTGATGTTTGTCGCAACGTCTAATAGTATGCGTATTCCGGGGCCTTTGCTAGATCGTATGGAAGTGATTCGTATCCCGGGTTATACCGAAGATGAAAAACTCAATATTGCTCGTAACTACCTGATTCCGAAACAGGAAAAAGCAAATGGGCTGGAAGAAGGTGAGTTGAATATTAGTGATACAGCTTTGCTGGATATTATTCGTCATTATACAAGAGAAGCCGGGGTACGTAATTTAGATCGGGAAATCTCCAAATTATGTCGTAAAGCCGTTAAACAACACTTATTAGATGGCAAGAAAAAGTCTGCCGTAACACCGCGCAACTTGGAAAAGTATCTAGGGGTTAAACGCTATGATTATGGGCGCAGTGGCAAGGAAAATCAGGTAGGACAGGTGACAGGATTGGCTTGGACTTCAGTGGGTGGGGATTTGCTGACGATTGAAAGTGCTGCATTGCCTGGCAATGGTCAGTTAAAAAGTACCGGGCGTTTGGGGGAAGTCATGAAAGAGTCGATTCACGCGGCTGAAACGGTCGTGAAGAGTCGTGCTCGCCATTTAGGGGTTTCTCGCAATTATCTGCGTAAGCATAATGTGCATATCCATGTGCCAGAAGGTGCAACGCCTAAGGATGGTCCAAGTGCTGGTATTGGTATGGTGACGGCTATTGTATCGGCCATGACCGGGATTCCAGTACGTTCTGATGTGGCGATGACCGGGGAGATTACCCTGAGAGGTGAGGTATTACCGATTGGTGGATTAAAGGAAAAATTACTTGCGGCGCATCGAGGTGGCATCAAGCTGGTTTTGATTCCCAAAGATAATGAAAAGGATTTGGCCGAAGTGCCTGATACTGTCAAAAAGGGTTTGGATATTCGACCAGTGAAGTGGATTGACGAAGTGTTGTCACTCGCTTTGGAATATGAACCTAAACCTTTGACAGAAGACGAGGATGAAGAAAGTGGTGAGGTAGCAACATCAGCCTTACCAACTGCTGCATCTGAGGATGATTTGGAAAATGTCCGGCCACATTGAGCGGAGGCCTTGATAATATTGGCTTCTGCTCTTTCATTTAGTTGACACCTTTTAAAGGGGGCTGGTATAACATGCGGGCATATTCACACCAGTCGCTTTTTAGCTACAAGCATGGGTGGAATGTTCCGGTTTCCCTGTAATAACCAATTCGAAGGACTCTTTCATGAATAAAACAGAATTGATAGATGCAATTTCTGAAGAATCGGGCTTAACCAAAGCTGAGGCTGACCGTGCTTATAAAGCGATGGTACTTGCTGTTTCCAATGCGCTTGCTAAAGGAGAGCAGGTTTCACTGATCGGCTTCGGTACTTTCTTGGTTCGTGAGCGTCAAGCACGGACTGGCCGCAACCCACGCACCAATGAAACGATTGAAATACCTGCTGCAAAAATACCTGCATTTAAAGCTGGTAAAGCACTAAAAGATGCAGTAAACTAGCGCCCTTTCTAATGATGGGTGATTAGCTCAGTTGGTAGAGCGTCGCCCTTACAAGGCGAATGTCGGGGGTTCAAGTCCCTCATCACCCACCATCGTTAGAGATATGTTTAAATAGCTGGAGCGGTAGTTCAGTTGGTCAGAATACCGGCCTGTCACGCCGGGGGTCGCGGGTTCGAGCCCCGTCCGCTCCGCCAATATTCTTAAGGATGCTTTGTAGCATCCTTTTTTAATGATTGCTTTTGTTTTGTGTGGAGCGGTAGTTCAGTTGGTCAGAATACCGGCCTGTCACGCCGGGGGTCGCGGGTTCGAGTCCCGTCCGCTCCGCCAACTTCTTTTTGCTTTCCCTTACTGCTTGCATTTTGTATGATGCCTCTCTCAAGTCCGCTTATCGGACGTATTCCTGTTTAACGCAAATCATAATGTAGAAAAATCATGTTACAAGCAATCCATGACAAGGCTAAAGGTTGGGTGGCATACGCCATTATCGGTTTTATCAGTATTCCCTTCGCGCTGTGGGGCATAAATTCTTATTTTGGTGGTGGAGGCCCAGTTGTCGCTGCTGTTGTCAATGGTGAGGAAATTCCTGCACGTGAAGTGCAGGTTCAACTAACGCAAATCCGTCGCCAATTTGGTAATTTTGCTGCCAATATGGATGAAAATATGCTGAAGAATATGGCACTGGACGCTGTCATTAATCGCAGTTTATTACGTCAGAAAACCAGTGAGCAAGCTTATAAAGCTAGTATTGCAGCAATTCAGGCCAGCATTGCGTCTGATCCTTCTTTCCAAGTCGATGGACGTTTTGATCCTGCCCAGTATAGCTTATTTTTGCGTCGCCAAGGTTATAGTGAGGCTCAGTTTGAACGCATAATGCTGGACAATGCGACTTTGCAACAGTTTCAGGCAGGTTTGAATGCCACTGGTTTTGTGACGAAAAAAGAAGCAGAGCTGTATCAAAGCTTGCAAAATCAACAACGTGAATTAGAGTTATTTACCTTAAAAGCGGCTGATTTCGAGTCTGAAGTGAATATTACTGCTGAGCAAGTAATGGCTTATTATAATGAAAATAAGGCGCAATTCATGACTGAAGAGAAGGCCAAACTGGCTTATATTGACATTGAACAAGAGAAGTTGGCTGCTGGCATCGAGTTGAACGATGAGCTACTGCAAAATTATTTTGAAGAAAATGCAGATCGCTATACCAAGCCACCTTCGCGCAATGTCAGCCATATTGTGATTAATGTAGATAATCCAGCCCAAGATGAGCAGGCTAAAGCTCAAGTCGAGACTTTGTATCAAGCGATTAACGCAGGCGAAAAAACTTTTGAGCAGGTTGCCAAAGAATCCTCCCAAGATACCTTGTCTGCCGAACAAGGTGGTTTGGTAGGCGAAGTGGTTGCAGGCGAATGGGATCCTGAATTCGAAAAAGCCGTCTTTTCGTTGGCGCAAGGGGTTGTATCTGAGCCAGTAAAAACAGGTGTCGGTTATGAGATTATTCGTGTCAACAGTATTACAGAAGCAACGCAAATTCCTTACGCCGAGGTTAAAGATCGTGTTGAGGATGATTATCGCCGCGCTCAAGCAGATAAGCTTTTTTATGACAAAGTGGATCAAGTGCAGACACTGGCTTATGAGCAAAGCGGTGATTTGACACCTGCTGCCAATGTTGCCGGTTTATCGATTCAAGAAACCGATTGGCTCAGCCGTAATCAAGGTGAAGGTATTGCTAGTAATCCAAAAGTACGTGAAGCCGCTTTTTCTGATGAGGTGATGGGGGGGCGTAATTCTGAGCTGGTAGAGCTAGGTGATACCCATGTCGTTGTTGTACGGCAAATTGATCGGCAAGTGCCTGAACAGCGTCCACTGGATGAGGTTCGGGACTCTATTGTTGCCAGCTTACGTAACCAAGAAGCACGTAAACTGGCTGAGGAAAAAGGCAAGGCACTCTTAGAGCAAGCACGTCAGTCTGATTTAAGTAGTGCTGTTCAAGCGGCTGGCAAAGACAGTGCAGCCATTAAAAAAACGGGCAAAATTGGACGTAGTGGTAGCAAGCTGGAAGCCGCTGTGTTGGAGACAGCGTTTGCTATGCCACAGCCAGCAGCAGGCCAAGCAAGTTGGGATGGGGTCGTTTTGCCCAATGGCGACTACACCGTGATGGCTTTGCTGTCTGTTGACAATGGTAATACTGCGGTGACTGCCAGTGATCTGGCTCGTTTTAGTAGCCAGTTGACAACCCGTGAAGTCAGTGCTGTATTGGAAGCGATGCGTGAGCAGGCCGAGATTGAGCGTTTCCCAGAGAATATCTAATAGCTACAGACGATGAAGGTGCATTTGAAGGCACTAGGCTGCCGTTTGAATGAGGCTGAGCTTGAAAATTGGTCGCGCCAATTCCAAGCAGCCGGTCACAGTATTACTCCATCGGCTGCTGAGGCAGATGTGGTAGTGCTGAATAGCTGTGCTGTGACCCAAGAGGCCTCAGCTAAATCACGTCGTTTATTAAATCGTTTGCATCGTGAAAATCCCAGTTCAAGACTGGTAGCAACGGGTTGCTATGCAACGCTGCAAGCAGAAACGGTGGCTGCAGCCTTGGGTGTCGATTTGGTAGTTGCAAACGATGCCAAGGATCAACTACCGCAACAAGTTATGCAGGCTTTTGCGGCTCCAGTTATGCCTTTCGTGGCAAGTGAGCCAGGTGAGCATAGTTTATTTATACGCGGTCGTCAGCGTGCCTTTATCAAGATTCAGGATGGTTGTCGGTATCGTTGTACTTTTTGCATTGTTACGGTGGCGAGGGGTGAGGAGCGTAGCCGCTCTCAAGCTGAAATTATTGCTGAAATTAATGCTTTTGCTGCGCAAGGTATTCAAGAAATTGTACTCACCGGCGTGCATGTGGGAGGTTATGGTAGTGATTTGCCAGATGCTTCACTGTTTAAGCTGGTACAAAGTATTTTGGCAGAAACCGATATTCCGCGTATCCGTTTTGCTTCGGTAGAGCCTTGGGACTTACCTGAGGATTTTTTTGAGTTGTTTAGCAATCCACGACTGATGCCGCATATACACCTGCCTATTCAAAGCGGTTCAGATAGCGTTTTGCGCCGTATGGCAAGACGCTGCAAAACACAGGAATTTGCTGATTTAGTGCAGCAAGCGCGTACAGCGATTCCCGATTTTAATGTCACCACCGATATTATTGTTGGCTTCCCAGGTGAAACAGAGCAAGAGTGGCTAGAGACCGTGGATTTTGTCGAGCAAATCGGTTTTGGACATATTCATATTTTCAGTTACTCCGCCCGAGAAGGTACGAAAGCAGCACGTTTGCCAAATCCTGTGCCAGAAAGCTTGAAAAAAGAACGCAGTCAACAATTGCACGCTTTAGCAAAACAGCAACAGACAGCTTGGTTGATGCAGCAGTCCGGTCAGTTGGTCGAGGTTTTATGGGAGTGTCGTCGTGAATTAGGAGAACAGCCGTTTTTCTATGGCTATACTCCCAATTATTGCAAAGTATTGGCGCAACTAGAGCAGATGCAGAATCTGGAAAACACCAGAACACTGACTCGTTTGCATTGGTCCGGTACGAATGCTGAATACTTATTAGGCCAATTACAGTGAAAATTTACTATTTATCTGGTGCATTATTTGCGTTGATTTTATATGGTTTATCGGCTTGTTCTGTCTTTTCAGAGGAGCAGCAAGCTAGAGAGGTTGCTCAACAGTTCTGGGCTGCATTAGTACAGGGCGATATGGAAACCGCTAAAAAGTATGCAACTTGGGATAGTGTGCGCTTTTTGCCTTATTTGCAAACTAAGCAAGTTGAAGTACGTAGTGCCGAATTAGGCGAATGGCAAGTGGAAGGCAATGTAGCGCAACTAACGACTATTTTGCGCGGCGGTGAACACGATGACTTGGTCATTCCAGCAAAAACAATCCTGATTCGGCAACAAGACGGTTGGTTGGTTGATGTACAACAGACGTTAACTTCTATGGTTAGCGGTACTATGGGGGCTGTAGTTGATCAGCTTAATGGTTTTATGCAGCAAGGCTTGGAGGAGCTAGACAAAGCGCTCAGTGATAGTGTGGAGCAACTCAATGAATCTTTACAAAATGGCCTGAATTCGTTGCCATTTAAACCACCTAAACGACCTCCCGAAACAAAGCCGCCAATCCAGCAAACTATTTAATAAATAAGCATTATGGTGAGTTTGCGGATGGCGAAGATTAAATTTTACTCTTTGCTTAATTTTAGCTGAACCAATTCGTCGGATAATTTTCTCACTTGGTAGTGTTGAGACTTTATCTGATTGTGTATTTATAGAACATCTGCTGTACAGCCCATTCATTAAGGACTAAAGTTGGGCGTACTGGGTAAGTTTCAGCGAGTGAAAGAACGCAGCGGAACAAAAACATTGTATCGCATTTCGTTAACCCAAAAGGTTCAACTATCATGGCAAAGCTATTGATAAAGCGGGAAATCGAGGAGGTTTCCTGGCTAAAACAATTCGTGCAGTCATGGCCTTATATGGGAATGCTGTTGCTTTTATTAACAGCAGCTACCCTGATCGTTTGGCAACTGCAAACCGCAGCTCCTTTTTCCCCTATTACATCAGATCCAGACTCAAAAAAAACATTATCCTTGGATTCTGCTTCTGATAAAGCAGCACTTGCTGCTTTTCTAACAGAACAAGAACAACTGCGCTTATTTGAGCGTGAATATCAACTATTATTAAAGCAAAACATCCATGAATGGGAAAGCCATTTGGTTTTGTCTAATCATGTGGAGATGGTATTGCAACACTTGGCGATTATGGATGAACTAATTGAACCGATGGGTTTATCCAGCAGTGAATCGAAAGATTTGCAGGCGGAGCAGCGCTATTTGAAAGATGAATGGCAGGCAAAGCAGCATTTTCATGAATTACGTTTAAGTAGTTTACAGCCGGAAGCGTTACAAACGGAAGGGCTACAAACGATTGCCTCACAGCAAGTTTCCGATGTGGACACAACACCGCCTGTTGCTGCTAGCCGTTTTGCCGTTCCTCCCGATGGTGTGGAATTGCCTCCTGGCTTTTGTACTTTAGGTGGTTCAGGTGCCTGTAAACCGGATGCAAGTAATTAAAACTGTCAGCTATTTTTTAGCGTTAAAATGCTGGTAAGTCTTGTCAGTACAGATAGCATCTAAAGGAACATCCCAGTTTTGCGCTTGTAAAGGCGGGGTAATGTGTTGGAAGTGGTAGGCGAAACCAATGAGCAGAGGTCGTTTACTTTTACCGAGATAAAGTCGCTTAAAAGCAAAGCTGCGATCATAAAAGCCGCCTCCCATTCCTAGGCGATTACCGTGGGAGTCAAAACCTAGCAAAGGTGTTACCACCCAATCTAAGGCCGTCGCTGGAAGGCTATGACTCGATCGAATACAGGGTTCTGGAATCTTAAAGCGGTTGCGGCGAAAACGGGTGTGCTTTGTCCAGCGTACAAAAACTAAACCTGAGTGCTTGTTAGGTGAGAGTACTGGCAGGTAAAAGCGTTGTTGGGGGTGGGCATGTTGCAGTAAAGGGCGTGGGTCAATTTCTCCACGCACTGGTAGATACAAGGCAATATTGCGAGCAGCTCGAAAGCTGCGACAGCGGCACAGTTTACTGACAGCTCGTTGTGAAAATATCGCTTGTTGTTGTTTGGATAAAGCCGCTCGTTGGCGTTTCAAGGAACGGCGCAGTTCGTGCAAAGAGACTGCCATAATCACAATCCTTGTTAATAGTCAGGATGATTATACGGTAGCGCTTTCCCTCGCTTCATTAAATCGGAGCATAAATTCACCTATCTTGAAAATGTCGCCCTGTGCCAAAGTTTTAGTCGTTTTATTTTGGCCATTGACAAGAGTGTGTAATAGGTAGGTGCCATCTAAGGCGTGTTCGATGCTAATTTGTTCGCTTTCATGATCCCCTAGCTGAATCAGGTCACGTTGTAAAGGGATGATATGACCTTGTTTACGTCCCTGAATAATTTCCAACTGTGCTAATTCAGCATCTTGATGCTTGAGTGCATTAGGGTGGATGCTGAGTTGGCGTAGTTGTGTCAAGAGGCTGATTGTACTGGTGTACAGAAGCTCATATTTACCAATCACAATCATGTCATTATTGATCAGCAAGTGTTTTTGGCAAGCATAGCCATTGATATAAACACCATTGGTACTACCTAAGTCTTCCAAAAAGCAATCATCATTGCTATGGATCAGGCGCGCATGTTGACTGCTGACGGTGCGTTCGGGGAGTTGTATGTCGCACTCATTACCCCTGCCGATCAAATAGACGCTATCGTCAAGCTTTATTTTTTTAATGATTTGATTATTTAAATGAATGCTTAGTTGTGCCATAAGCTAAACCCGTGGATATGATGATCAGGAGCGTGATGTAAACGCAATTGCTAAGATGCCCTAGATTTGTTTATCTGTAGTTGTATTTCTTGTTATGGAATGTCAGATTACAGGTCTTATTTATTGCTTATTTACTATTCGGTTTTTAGAGTAAAACTATAATATTTATTAATGAAATGAACAAGCAAAAAACCACCGAGTCATCATCTGAGCGACTGGAAGCGCCTGTCCAAGCGTTACAAGCTTGGTATAGCTCTTATCATGGCCGCTATTTGCAACAAGCCTTGGAAAACACTGTGCGTAATAGAGTGGCGGATGTTTTCGGGTATTTTGCAATAGAAATGGGACCGCTGGTGGATAAGCAAAGTTTTTTACAGGAATCGCGCATCAGTGCTTGCTTTAAAGTGGGCACGCAAGCAAACGCGGCTGGTGTTGATTTGGTTGCAGTCGGTGAAGCGCTGCCATTGGCGTTTGATAATATTGACCTTGTAGTGGCTAGTCATTTGCTGGACTATTCAGAATCGCCTCATCAGGTATTGCGTGAAATCGAACGTATTATGGTACCTGAAGGGCACTTAATCCTCATCACCTTTAATCCTTTTAGTTTTCGAGGTTTAGGTGTTGCATGGCAGCGCTTGTGGCGTCAGCAGCAGCGACCTCACTTATATTCCAGTTTTCGGATTCGTGACTGGTTGGCTGTCCTCGGATTTGAAATCCTTGCCACGCAGACTTTGGGGTTTCGTCCGGGGTTATGGGGCAAGCAGATTTTTCGCTACATGGGCTGGCTGGACGATGTGGGGCAATATTATCAATTGGGACTGGGCAATGTACAAATGGTGCATGCCCGTAAAAAAGTTTCGCGCTTATTGCCACTAAAGCCTAAAAACGCTAAGCGGAGTGTTATCCTGCGACCCGGTGTTGCTATTAATACGGGGGCGAGTCGTGTTGGGCAGCTCAAAGATGATGAAGATTAGCATTTATGACACAGCAAGCAATGAACACACTGAAGACACTAAAAACAGTGGAATTATTTACCGATGGCGCTTGTCGGGGTAATCCTGGACCTGGCGGCTGGGGAGCACTGTTGCGCTACGGCGAAGCCGAGCGTGAGCTATATGGTTATCAGCCTGAAGCGACTAATAATCAGATGGAGCTTATGGCGGCGATTCGAGGTTTGGAGAGTTTGAAACAGCCTTGTCATGTGGTGCTAACCACAGATTCCAAATATGTCTTGCAGGGTATGACAGAGTGGCTAGCTGCTTGGAAACGTAAAAATTGGAAAAATGCTAGCGGTCAGGTGGTTAAAAACCGTGAGTTATGGCAGCGCTTGGAAAAGGCAGTTGCGCCGCACCGTGTCGATTGGCGTTGGGTGCGTGGTCACACGGGACATATTGAAAATGAGCGCGTCGATGCACTGGCGAATCGTGCTATTGATGAGCAAATAAGCACATAAAGGTAATTTAAAAATGACACGACAAATCATTTTGGATACAGAAACAACGGGCCTAGAGACAAAAGACGGCCACCGTATTATTGAAATTGGTTGTGTGGAAATGATTAGCCGTCGTTTGACAGGTAGTCATTTTCACCGTTACCTGCAACCCGATCGTGAAATTGATGCGGGTGCGATAGAGGTACACGGTATTAGCAATGAGTTTTTGGCTGATAAGCTTCGTTTTGAAGAGATTGCAGATGACCTGTTAGCTTACCTGCAAGGTGCAGAGCTCATTATTCATAATGCGCCGTTTGATATAGGTTTCCTGAATTACGAAATTGCTTTGTTAGGTCGTAATCTTAAACCGATCACGGAGTATTGCAGTGTCTTGGATACCTTGGTGATGGCGCGCAAACTGTATCCAGGGCAACGCAATAGTTTGGATGCCCTGTGTAAACGCTATGAAATAGAAAACAGTCATCGTACTTTGCACGGTGCTTTGCTGGATGCTGAGATTCTGGCTGATGTCTACCTAGCTATGACAGGAGGGCAAGTCAGTTTGGTGTTGGAATCACGCCAAGAACATGGGGACGAAACAGACTGGGAAGAAGGCGGTATTCGTCGGCTGCGTACAGACAGCTCGTGCTTGCCAGTGATCCGCGCCACGGAAGCAGAGTTAAAAGCCCATGCCGAGCGTTTGGCGGCTATCGAAAAGTCGGCGGGACGCTGTTTGTGGCAATATTGACTGATATTTACAAATGACAAGCTTGTCAGGCATGACAAGGTTATTGCCTACTATGCGGTTGACTTATTGGCGTGAGGGGCAGACGGAGGTGGAGTATGGGCAGCAGTTATTGGCGATTGAGGCTAAAAGTGGGCGGCATAAGGGTGTTTTGATAGGTTTGAAGAGTTTTGCTAGGCATTTTGATCAGTATAAGGTGATACCGTTGATAGTGGGTACGGGGGGGATTTATGTGGAGTTGTTTTTAAAAACGCCATCGGTGGATTGGTTTTAGGTAGTTGGATGGTTTGGCCGGGGGATTTATGACGATTTATTTTATTTCGCGCCATGCGGGTGCGGTGGAGTGGGCAAAGCAGGAAGGTTTTGCGGTGGATCGGCAATTGACGCATTTGGATGTTGATTTGATTCAAGTGAATGATTGGGTTTTGGGTACTTTGCCTATCAATTTAATTGCTGAGGTTAATGCAAGAGGGGGGCGTTATTTTCATTTAACCTTGGATTTGCCTGCGGCAAGGCGTGGACAAGAGTTAAGTGCAGAGGATATGCGTCAATTAGGCACGCAACTTGTGGAATATACAGCGCAGCGCGTTGCTTAAATTTGTCTTGTTTGATGATAGGAACTTTGATTCTTAGGGCTGGAAAGAGCAGGTAGGGGTTTGAATGTTGCCCTGTTTGAAAAGTGATTAAGACCTGCGGCGGATACCCTGCCAGATCATCCATCGGTAGTTTGAATGTTGCCCTGTTTGAAAAAGACGTAGCCTGACCGTTCTGACTGAATGTCAGGACGCAGCTTGCACTTTTTTGCCTATGTAAGGGGTAGTAGATAGCGGTGTGATTGTCTAACAATCCCAAACCCCATGCTGTTTCCCTTTGATGGTATGAGGGCTATCTGGTAAAATAGGGGTATATTTAACATAAGGTACTTATGACAGCGGCTACACTAAACAAACAAGCGGCAGGAACTACAAGCCCCAGAGCATACCCAAGTTGTACCAAATGGGACTATATAGCCACACCTGAATAAAGTGCAGAACTTGAAAAGCTCCAAGTGGTCAGAACGGCTATAAGGAAATCACAAGCAGAATTTGAAAGGGGTGAAGGTATACCCGTTACACCGGCTTTTTTTGAGAACGTCAAGTATGTTTCCCATGTTCTGCACCAAGCGCAGGATGTAAAGCGTATATTTTAATATTTTTTCTATTTGTTAGTAATAATTTCAGCCATAAAATCAGGGCAATTGCTTGAAGTAACTGACTGATATTGTGTGAATTAAACCTCGAAAGAGAAGTAAACAGAGGTGGCTTTATATTTTATCACTTGGTTTTATCATTTGTTATTCTTTTCTCCTTTTCTTCCCAGCTAATATATAATTCATACATTATTGCAACAGAGCAGTTTAGCTATCACCAGCGATCGGTGTAGCGTAAGCCTAATTCACCGCGTGTCGCCAGTTTCATGGCTTGTTCGGTTTGTGCCAGTAAGGTGGCTTTGTCCTTATTGAGTACGCCTTTGAGTATCAGGGTGTTGGAGACATGATCACTGCGGAAAATGGTTTTTTCCAGCTCCAGATGGGATAGGAAAAGGTGCATTTCTTGAAAGAGGTCAAATGCCTCACAGGCTTGGTAATCGTGCCCAAAGGCTTCTGTAAAGCGACGTGGCCCATGACTGAAAAATAAGACCAAGGTCGCCAGGTAGCTTGGCTGGCTTGCATTAATGAGTTGGGCGGAAGCCAGCGCATGTTCCTCGCTATACACCTTGCCGCCTAGACCATTGATAATCATGACGGAGCTTTTAATACCTGCTTGTTGCAGCTTGAGAATAGCAGCGCAGGTGCTATCAAAAGTTTCGCTTTTCTGGACTTTTTGCAAGACGGTATTACTACCGCTTTCCGCACCGATATACACCAGTGACAAGCCTTGTTCACGTAGGTTTTGCAGTTGCTCCACTGTTTTATGCTTGAGGTTTTGTGGCAAGCAATAAGCTGAAACACGGGAGACAGTCGGTAAATGTGTCCGAATAGCGCCAAGAATAGTTTCCAGACGGCGATAAGACAGTGCCATGGCATCACCATCCGCTAGGAAAATACGGCGTACCCCGTTCAGGCTGGCACCACAGCGCTGAATATCCGCTAATACTTCAGACTCGGCTTTGGGACGAAACTTTTTCTGAGGAGCAGTATACATTTCACAAAAGCTGCATTGATTCCAACTACAGCCGTTGGTGACTTGCAAAATGAGTGAGTCTGCCTCGCTGGGAGGGCGAAAGAGAGGATCAATGTAATCAATAGGAGGTGCAAAAAACATAGTGAGCTAGGTGCTGCTAGTTTGGTTTTAAATAAGTTGGCCAAGCTATCAGCTTAGGCTTAAAGTGCGCCGCACTGCATCTTGCCAGCCAGCATATTTTTTTGCACGCTGCTTGGCATCCATATTGGGCTTGAATTGTCGCTCCAGTTTCCAAATTTGGGCGAAGCTTTCTGGTGTGGGGTAAATGCCTTGTTGCAAGCCAGCCAGATAAGCCGCTCCTAATGCGGTTGTTTCTAGGATTTCTGGACGATCAACTGGACTATCCAGTAAGTCAGCCAAAAACTGCATGGTCCAGTCGGAAGCTGTCATGCCACCATCGACTCGCAAGACAGTATCGCTTTCTTTCAGTGCAGCACTGTCGGCGCGCATAGCTTCCAAGAGATCACGGGTTTGATAGGCCACACTTTCTAGGGTGGCTCGTGCCAATTCAGCGGGGCCTGTGTTGCGGGTTATGCCGTAAATCGCACCGCGTGCGTCTGGATCCCAATAAGGCGCACCCAGACCCACAAAGGCAGGCACTAAATAAATCTGCTGCTGGGGATCAGCCAACTCAGCCAGCTTTTGTGTTTCACGGGCATGCTGAATGATTTTCAGGCCATCGCGTAGCCATTGCACGGCAGCACCTGCAATAAAAATAGAGCCTTCCAAAGCATAAGTTGTTTTGCCATTGAGTTGGTAAGCAATGGTCGTAAGTAAATTATTGCGAGAAATAACCGCAGTATCGCCTGTATTTAAAACAGCAAAGCAGCCAGTGCCATAAGTCGCTTTCAGCATGCCAGGTTGGAAGCAGGCTTGTCCAACAGTGGCTGCATGTTGATCGCCTGCCACACCACAAATAGGAATGGCAGCACCAAAAAGAGCCGGGTCAGTCGTGCCAAAGTCAGCCGCACAATCTTTTACTTCAGGCAACAGGCTTTCGGGAATATTCAGAATTTCCAGCAGCTCCTTGCTCCATTGTTTCTTATGGATATGGTAAAGCAGGGTACGGCTAGCATTGCTTGCATCGGTAGCGTGTACTTTACCGCCGGTAAGATTCCAGATCAGCCAAGTATCGACAGTGCCCATGCACAGCTTGCCTGCTGCTGCTTTTTCCCGTGCTCCTGCTACATGGTCTAATAACCAACGCACTTTAGTGCCACTGAAATAAGGATCAGCCAGCAAGCCCGTCTTTTGGCGGATAGTGGCTTCGTGTGCTTTTAGCGTTTGCTGACAAAACGCCGCAGTGCGTCTATCCTGCCAGACAATCGCTGGATGAATAGGCTGGCCGGTTTCTCTATCCCAGAGGATAACGGTTTCACGTTGATTAGTGATGCCTATGCCTGCTACCTCACGGGCTTGAATGCCTGCTGTTTGCATCGCTTCTCGGAAAGTCGCCAAGCTCGTATTCCACAAGTCCAGTGGGTCATGTTCCACCCAGCCAGACTGGGGATAATGTTGGCTAAACTCTTGTTGAGCGGTAGCCAACATTTGCAAGTGTTCATTAAAGACGATACTACGAGTTGATGTCGTTCCTTGGTCGATGGCGATGATGTAAGACATGGCAATACCTTTTAAAGAAATAACGCCCTCACCCCGTCCCTTTTCCAGAGGAAGAGGGACTAAGCAAATCAGATACTGACTCCCCCTCGCCCTCTGGGAGAGAGGGTTGGGGGGTGAGGGTCTTCAAGCAAGAGAGCAAAATACTCTACTTAACGTTTCCAAGACTTGATCAGTTCATCATAATCCACTGTTTCAGGGGCTGGCTTTTCATTTTTCAGCTTGGGCTTGGGTGCGCCAGGCTCGTTTAGCCATTCCTGCGGGTCTTTAGGTTTGTTAAGTTTTGGTCCCAGCTCACCTTGTACGCCTGCGCGTTCCAGCCGTTGCAAGACTTTTTCTTGGGCTTTGCATAGTGCATCCAGTGCTTCTTGAGGTGTTTTGGCGCCCGAAGAGGCATCACCTATGTTTTGCCACCACAGTTGCGCCAGTTTAGGGTAGTCAGGCACATTGGTTCCTGTTGGCGACCACTGGACGCGAGCCGGTGAGCGGTAAAATTCCACCAAACCGCCCAGTTTGGGTGCACGTTCGGTAAAGCTTTTATGATTAATGCTGGACTCACGAATAAAGGTCAAACCGACGTGCGATTTTTTCAAATCCACTGTTTTGGAAGTGACGAATTGGGCATATAACCAAGCAGCTTGGGCGCGATCTACTGGGGTGGATTTCATCAGAGTCCAAGAGCCAGCATCCTGATAGCCGACTTTCATACCTTCTTCCCAATAAGCACCGTGGGGTGAAGGCGCCATACGCCATTTAGGTGTGCCATCTTCATTGACCACCGGCAGTCCCTCTTTGACCATATCGGCAGTAAAGGCGGTGTACCAAAACATTTGCTGGGCGACTTCGCCCTGTGCGGGCACGGGACCTGCTTCGGAGAACACCATGCCTGCGGCGGCTGGTGGTGCGTAGTTTTTCAGCCAATCTATGTATTTTTGTACCGCATATACGGCTGCGGGAGCGTTGGTCGCACCGCCGCGTGCCACACAAGAACCTACAGGCTGGCTGTTGTCATTGACACGAATACCCCATTCATCGACGGGCAAACCGTTTGGTTCACCTTTGTCTCCCATACCTGCCATTGACATCCAAGCGTCAGTAAAGCGCCAGCCTAAGGAAGGGTCTTTCTTGCCGTAGTCCATGTGGCCGTAGACCTTTTTGCCATCAATTTCCATGCCGGTAAAGAATTCAGCAATGTCATGATAAGCTGACCAATTAACGGGCACGCCTAGCTCGTAGCCATATTTTTCTTTGAATTTGGCTTTGATGTCTGGATTGGTGAACCAGTCATAGCGAAACCAATACAAGTTGGCAAATTGCTGATCAGGTAATTGATATAATTTGTCATCAGGGCCGGTGGTGAACTTGATGCCAATGAAATCTTCAATGTCTAAGTTGGGGTTAGTGACTTCCTTGCCTTCCCCCGCCATCCAATCTGTTAGGTTGCGTACTTGTTGATAGCGCCAGTGTGTACCAATCAGGTCAGAGTCATTGATATAGGCATCATAAATATTTTTGCCGGATTGCATTTGGGTTTGCAGTTTTTCAACGACATCACCTTCGCCAATCAAATCATGCGTGACTTTAATGCCGGTAATGTCCGTAAATGCTTTTGCGAGTGTCTTTGCTTCATACTCGTGTGTGGCTATCGTTTCAGACACCACATTGATTTCCATGCCTTTAAACGGCTCAGCCGCTTTAATAAACCACTCCATTTCAGCCATTTGCTCATCTTTGCTGAGTGCTGATGGTTGGAATTCTGTGTCTACCCACTGTTTGGCTGCCTCTATATCAGCAACAGCCAGTGAGCCATAGCTGGCTAGCAAAAATGCGCTAATCGCGGTACTTAATAGCTTACGTTTCATACTCTTTCCTCCAGTTAAATAAATTTATACCCAGCGGAACACCGCCAGCGCATAAACCAAACAAATCACCAAGGCCCACCATAAAGGCGAACCAAACATTGCCAACCAGCACAAGCAAATCCATGCACTGCCTAACAATGAAATAAATAAACGGTCTCCGGGGGTTGTTTCAATGCGTAACACACCCCGTCGTGGTACTTGTGGTGCCAGTACACTCCAAAAGCCCATGCCGACTAATGCCAGCACGATTAAGGAAAAGAACAGTGCAGTTTGCCAAGTCCAGGCCATCCAGCTTAAATCCATATACGGCCTCCTTAAACACGCCCGAGGGCAAAGCCCTTGGCAATATAATTACGCACAAACCAGATGACCAATGCACCCGGGATAATAGTCAGAATCCCGGCAGCCGCCAGCACGCCCCAGTCCATGCCGGAAGCCGATACCGTGCGCGTCATGGTGGCTGCAATCGGCTTTGCCTGTACGGAAGTCAGGGTGCGTGCCAACAATAGTTCTACCCATGAAAACATGAAGCAGAAAAAAGCAGTCACGCCGATACCTGAAGCAATCAAGGGCATAAAAATACGGGTGAAAAAGCGTGGAAAACTGTAACCATCAATATAAGCAGTTTCATCAATTTCTTTAGGCACACCTGACATAAAACCTTCCAGTATCCAGACAGCCAGCGGTACATTGAACAAGCAATGCGCCAGCGCAACCGCAATATGTGTATCAAACAAACCAATCGAGCTGTAAAGCTGGAAAAAAGGCAAGGCAAATACTGCTGGGGGTGCCATGCGATTGGTGAGCAACCAGAAAAACAAGTGTTTATCACCCAGAAAACGGTAGCGTGAAAAGGCATAGGCCGCAGGTAAAGCCACGATGACTGAAATAAAAGTATTCATCACTACATAAATAATCGAATTGATATAACCGGAATACCAACTTGGATCGGTAAAGATGGTCATGTAGTTTTGAAAGGTTAGGTTTTGTGGCCACAAACTAAAAGTGGACAAGATTTCTTCATTGGTTTTTAGGCTCATATTGAGCAACCAATAAATCGGTAGCAGCAAAAACAGCAAGTAAAGCGTCATGACTATACCGCTCTTTTTAATACTCGGTAAGCGCAAACTCGAGCGCTGAATTGTTTTGGTCGTCATAGGGCTTAGCTCTGTTTGTCCAGATTAGTCATTACGGTGTAGAACACCCAACTTAATAGCAATACGATCAAGAAATAGATCAGCGAGAAGGCGGCAGCGGGGCCTAGATCAAATTGGCCTATTGCCATTTTTACCAAGTCTATGGAAAGCAAGGTGGTAGAATTACCAGGTCCGCCACCTGTGACTACGAATGGTTCGGTGTAAATCATAAAGCTGTCCATAAAACGTAGCAGTACCGCAATCAATAAGACCCCGCGCATTTTAGGCAATTGGATATAGCGGAAAATAGACCAGCGACTCGCACCGTCAATGCGCGCAGCCTGATAATAAGCTTCGGGGATGGACTGTAAACCGGCATAACACAATAAAGCCACCAGTGAAGTCCAGTGCCATACATCCATCACAATAATCGTGATCCACGCATCAAGTATATTTTGTGTATAGTTATAATCAATGCCCAAAGCAGCCATGCTTGCGCCCAATAAGCCTATATCGACCCGACCAAAGATTTGCCAGATTGTGCCAACTACATTCCAAGGAATTAATAAGGGTAGTGACATCAGCACTAAGGTGACAGGTACGCCCCAGCCTTTTTTGGGCATATTCATGGCAATAAAAATACCTAAGGGAATTTCAATGGCTAGGATCATGCCGCTAAACAAAAACTGGCGTAAAAGCGCAGCATGA